>Ga0209700_102540_pt1 | contig 36673 bp, 14 predicted proteins | sample SiratroredBW_FD_187528 | JGI IMG/M metagenome (GOLD analysis project Ga0209700, IMG submission 187528) | Root nodule microbial communities of legume samples collected from California, USA - Siratro red BW (SPAdes) (version 2) | ecosystem: Host-associated > Plants > Roots > Nodule | place: USA...
AATTATTATAATATTATAGCTAACAATATTAGAAATAATAATAAAAACAATAATATTAATATTAATATTAATATTAATATTAATAATAATGATAAATATAATATTAATGATAATATTATTAATAATACCAATGATAATAATAATATTAATAAAACTAATAATAATAATAGTAATAAAAATGTTAAAAGTACCAATAATATTAATTATAATACTAATAATATTAATAAAAATATTAATATTGTTAATAATATTCACCTTTACTAATATTATTATTAATAAATCAATATGAACATCATTATCATTAATAAGAAATAGTAGTAATTTTATCCATAGTTATAAGCTCATAAGTATTATCCACGGACATAGGTTCGTAGGCTTTACTCACGGACATAGGTCTATAGTTCATGGGTAATACCTACGGACCTGTATCTGTGCGTAATACTTACAGACATGTGTCCGTGAGTAATACTTACGAACCTATGTTCGTAGGTAATACCTACAGACTTAAATCCATGAGGTAATACCTACAGATACAAATCCGTAGGTAATAATCTGTGGATAATGCTGAGGTAATAATTCGTAGGTAAATTGAGTTTTTCTTGTAATAGATGTTAGAGTTATGAAAGCACTTTAGAATACTTTTGTTGTGAATTTTGGTTTTATACTTTTCGTTCTTTTGGTTTCTAATTAGTAGGTTGATCCCATTTGTTTCTTCTTGAATTTTCGATGATTGAATTTTTGTCCTTTTGAAGTAATTCTAGAGTTGTGTGTTATATGTTCTTGATGGGATCCAATAGTTGAATTATATCATTGGTTGTGGTCATGAACTAATTTTTTATTTACTTATCTTGTATGTATTTTACACGTGTATGTACTTGTATAAACTAATAAAGATAATGAAATTTGATTGTTATTAAGTTAAATAACTAAGATTAAGGTAGAATCAATTTGATTTGAATTAATATAAATCTTTACATAATTTTTTTTCTTATTAGTCTTTATATATTTACTTTTTGTTCATATATAAATATATTATATGATTTTTATCAATCTTGATTTCATATTTAATTGAATTACGTTTTCAAATTTTGTTTTAAAATAAAATATGACGAAAGTAAAGTTTAAAAAAGAACAAACTTCATGAAATCAATTCAACTCCCTCTCAATGTAATCTGGTCATAAATCTTTTTTCCAACATAAATTATACTTAACAAAATACGATTTGACAAAAGCCTACTAGGCGTATTATCTATATATACAACATAGTTCAATTTGATATATAAGAAAGAAAAGTGAGAAAAAGAAATACATTATAAATAAAATTAACAATGGCTAATTTATATTATTAATAATTGTTAAAAATTAATCTGATAAAAAAATATCTTATATTCTAAATTTAAAATAGATATTTACTTGATATAAAAAATAAAAGTATATATGTCTCAAAAGGCCACATGCACGTGAGTTTTGTCAGTGTTTTTTAGACTCAAATTTTATGTGTAAATGCAAACTAATATTTAAAGGGAAAAGATGACTATATCATAAAAGTAACTTTTTGTAATTATTTTTTTAAGCATGCATACCTTTTATATGAATTTATTTATTTCTATATAAATTTTATGTAGTGTATATTTTAGTTGTGTACTTTTTTAAAAAATTTGATAAATTTCATGAAGGTCGTGCTAACCAGTGTCCTATGTTTGACCTTTAACTGAAAAAACTGCTAGAAACACGTGAATGACAAAAGTTTTTTTTTTTTTTTTTGAAAGATAAAAAAGTCAAATTCTATTAAGTAGAATGGGTACGGTAGATTAATCTTAAAAAATTTTAACAGACATAAATTTTTTATATTTTAATTATTATTTGTCACTTAATTTAAAATAGAATAAGTGGAAACCGCAGTAATTTCAAAATAAATATTTGAATCTCAATTACTTAATTAAGTTACATTTTTCATTTTGGTCTTTGGACTTTGTGTTTAAAATGTGTGTACCCTGCCACTTATCACGGATGGGCTTCCAAGTCCAAATGAGGGAAGATTTTTCACGGATTGGGTTTTCAGTCCAATAAATGGCATCATGCATCTCCATGGACTATTGGAAAAAAATCTAACTATTCATAGTTTAGATTTTTGAATTATATAATTTAAAAATACATTTTAAACAGTATAATCTAAAATTTAAAAATATATTTCGAATTATATAATTAAATATATGTTTTATATTATATAATTTAAAATATTTTTAGATTTGTATATTTTCAGAATATATAATTTAAATTATATTTTTAAATTTTAAATTATACCACTCAAAATATAATTTTAGATTATACAATTTATAATTTATACTTTGGCATAGGTGCAAAAAGAAGGCATTAGAATGCTTAAAGCAAGAGTCTAAGCCTCTTTGTTGATAGGCCCATGACATAGGTCATAGAAATATGTGGATAGTTGACCCAAAAACCAACAAAAGAGAAATATGGGAATTAAAAAAAGAATAGAAGAGAGAGAATCTATAAAAGTAAGCTTTAGAATATGCTAAACAGAGAAGAAGGTCTAAAAGTCAAAAAATTGAAATTCCTAAAGGCTATTTGGCAAAACCATCTTCCTCTTTATTGAATTGATTTCCACTCTGTTCCCAAAAGCAGAGTTTGTTGTTTGGGATCGACATGCACCACGCATGGCTTTAATAAAAATCAATTAAAAAATATCTGTCTTGGGAGGTTAAGTTCATGGACATAAAGTTTATTTTCATATCATAACAAATAGACAACTTTTTCTTTTTGAATTTGTATATATTAGCCATACAGATATTTTCTCATGTTAGAGGTATTTGTGATTTTCAATGTCTTTTTTTTATGATGAGAAATTCCATGGATCCTTCATCTTCACATTATGAAAATCTTTGAGGTATCAAGGAAAAGTTTAAAAGAATATAAGTACACTATAAAATGACTTTCTTTTCTAAAATTAGTAAATATACTCTTCTAAAACAAATCTCACTCGCACTAACCTAATCATCATTGATTTGAAGAGTTTCTACTGGGTGAAAATTGATACAAGATTTTTTATTAAATAAATTATTTCTATAGTATGTCAGTGTAAAGTGTGTATTCACTAGACAACTCATCATGTTTAATTTTTTACTTAAATATATTTTTAATTTTCATAAAAGTTGTTAAAGTAAAAAGTTAACTAAGAAAAAGGTTAATAATATTTGAGAAACTTAAAAACCCAAAATAAATTATAAGAAAGAAATACAAATAAATACTATTCCGGAAACCAAATACAAATTCTGTAAATGTTTGGACTAAAAGTCAAGGAAAATTTAATAAGAATTAAATACAAAAGCCTTTTAATTTGTTGAGAGACCAAAAATTTATTTTAGGAAAAAAAAGTCTTATTAAAATATTTCACTCCAATATATATTTTTTGTTATAATAACTAATTTCAATTCATTATTACATTTTGGAGAGGATGCTTATAGTCCAGACAAATTTAATTGAAAATTTGTATTGCAAATAACCAAATGACCCTTTTTCCCAGTTCAAAGTCAATTAGATTGTGAATACTGTTTGACAAAAATGAAGAAATATTTTGAAAACTTCACAATTTTTTTAATCCATGTCAGTCACTAATCACTCCTACCACACATTTTAATCTCTGTCAGAGTAATAATTAATTGGTAATATATGTACCACTTTTGTCTGAAGAATGATAAAGGCTAGAAAAAAGCATATATATATATATATATATATATATATATATATATATATATATATATATATATATATAGTTTTTAATGAGGTAGAAACAATTGAATTTTATGAAAAGACAAATCATGAAAAGATTCTTTATAATTAATCCTGTATCTTGAGAAGATTACTAGGAAGAGTTAAATTTAAAGGTGATTAACATGACATCTGTGAAAAATAAACATTATTTAATAAGGTGATTGGCACCATAATTTATAATTTATTCCTGAACATTCATTAGTTTAACTTTTGCAAGAAAAGAAAAAGAAAAAGGAAGATTCCATAAAGATGAGCATGATAATCTATCTCTCTTGCTTGGTAACCCTAAACCCCTATGGCAATCCATTAGGGCCTGAGAATATATAGTAAACTTTGCATTGCAATTCAACTTGAATTATAGCAAAGTTTGGGCCCTCCACCGCACATTGATGGTTACATTGACCCCTTTGGTTCCCCATGCACCATTTCTTTGCCTCATTCCTTCAAAAGGCTATCCAATTACTCAATCATCTATATCCTTCATAGCCTCCACCTGTAAACCATATTCAAGAGAATGCAATGGATCATACATGCCTCCATCCAACATATTTGTACAAATCTATTTCTTTTGTGATATTCAAAATAAAAACAAATTATAAAAACTCACATTTTCACCATGGTATTGATATTTTTTTTTCCTATTAAGTAAATTGATGTAGGAGGCATTTAGAAGTGCTTATTGTGTTTTTGGAGATCTTAAGATAAGTTTCCAATTCAACTTATACCAAAATAAGTATCAATGTGGTGTGGTATGATACTTTTAAATTTCCATTGAAATCTTGGTAATGAAAACTTCAATAAATTTTAAGATGGTGTTTGGTATGGAAGAAATAAAAAAAGAGAAAGAAATAAAGGGAAAAATGATGATTTAGAAAAGTTGAAGAGAAGAGACTTAAAAGAATGAGACTCTATTTAAATTTTCTATGAATAGTGAAAATTAACAATATGAAACTTTGAAACTTGACACTTGGTAACTATTTAATGGTTTTTAATTGTTAAAAAAATGTGACGGCTAAGCATTGAACCTTTTTTTTTGGTGATGAAGACAAGAAAGAATATTTAAAAAAAAAATAATTATTTACACTATAATTCATTTATTTCTTTACACTATATGTCTTCAATTTCATTTGGACTAAAAAACTTCTAATTTTATCATATTTCTCTCCTAATTTTCTTCACTCACTTTTTCCTCATGGTTTAGAAGAAGAAATAACGAAGGAGATGCTTCTATAAGAGTATATTGGAGTAAAAATATGGTTGATAAATAACTGTCTTTTAAGTATGGTGATATTCAAGATTTGGTTGAGGTTTGTGTGAATGAAAAAAATGTATGTTTGAAAGGAATTCTTTAGTATTTGGAGGGTTAAATTTTGTATAAGGTTCACCTAAAAAATTTATAAAAAGTAAGTTCATGTTAACAAATTTGAGTAATTTTTTTATCTAAAGTAGGAGTTTATTGAGTAAACACTAATATATTCATAACAACAAGGAATTATAGGTGAAGTTTAAGAAGTAAATCTGGGGTAGGTGAAGGTGAAAAACTAGTAATTGGACAATGACTCAGCATGAACAAGAATTTGAGCAAGTGTGAACTCATTTCAAAAGATCACTCACTCTCTTTCTCTCTCTTAATTCTATTTTACTTTAGCTCAAAAAGATGTGCGTGCTATTTTGCATGGTAAATTTTGTTGTTTGTCTCTATTCTGTCTCCAAACACTATGAAAATATATTAGATTAATATGATTTCCATGACTTTCCATGTTTGATCATTTGATTTGATTGAACACACATTTGGTTACGCATATCAAGGTCCTAATTATTGAATTAGCAAGCCAAGGTGATCAAAACTGTAAAACCAAGGGTGTACGGAACCATTCCTGTGCCTCTCTTTTCTTGAGGGTTCTCAATTAATCCACCATTAGCGGAACAAAACTTAACACTAATTATGTCACATCATCCATATTATATAATACATAGTTTAAAGAAATAAGAGATGATTAGATATCCATTATCTAACTTTTGGGTTCCCATTCCCCTAATCAACCACATTCCATTGCATGAACACCTCAATGTGACAGAGATTATTGTAAGCATCAACCTAAGATACATAGATTCCCCCGTGCAACTTTTAAATAACAAAAATCAAACCCCCACCCCCTCAAAAGCAATCTTATTATAAAATTAACAATAATTTCAAATCTTCTTTCAACATTTTCTACTCATTTTTCTATTTTTTAAATGAAAAAAATATTAAGACACTTTATATTCCTCTGATATTAAGTATATTTTTAACTTATTGAGAGTGAAAAAACATTAGAAAAAGACAAAGTTACTGTATAAAATGAAAACAAACCATGAACAAGAAACACCCTTTGAGATATCATGAATCATGCAGAATTTGGCATAGATAAATTATACCCATTTTTGTGTTTTTGTTCCATTCCCAATAAAAAATCAAGGCATGCAGTCAAAAGGGTTCCTTTTGAAGGTTAAATTTTTTAGTATGATTGCTCCATCTCAAAGGTATAGAAGGGGGTTATTGCAGCATCTACAAAACTCTTGATCATAGTTACCCTGAACATGGTGAATATAAGTACGTTCATATAAATATGTAGTTATTACTCCATAAATTATAAATTTAGGAATTTGACTACATTAAAATGAACAATCATAAAGTAAGAAATTTCAGTGGTTGGATGAGATAACTAATGGAAGATATTCAAATAAATATGCTATGCAGGTACACTTAAATCAATAATTAACTTTATTCTCAATATTGTTTACTTTATTCTTTAAATGATTAGTTATTTTAGAAGAATCAGATCCAAAGTTAGTAGGATGCACAAGAACAGCCTAAGATGATGGATTTGGTACAAGGGGACAGATGAAATTATTGTGTGAGAATTGGCAACTACACTCTTGATTACATGTTAAACCTAAAATCACGGTAAGAATATGGTGAAGCCAGGGATGGAGTGGATAAACTTTTGTTTTGTTTTTGCACTCTAAAACAAAGGTCCAAAAGGAAAAGACATCAGATGAAATTAGATAAGACAAGCCAACATTCCAATCTGTACACACAGAGAAAAAAGTATTGAAAGAAGTTGAAATGAAACCCGGTGGGAAACAGGCAAAATCTAATAGATTTTCTCCTTTTGATAGCTTCTAACATGCTAGTTCAACATGAACCAACCAATTAAGAAGGAAGAGAATATTATTATACACCATCACAGAGGGCCATTGGAAATTGGTGCTCCTCTCTTGATGCTATCCATGTTGGTAGTTTCATAGACAGGTAGACCACTTGAATAGTACCCCAAGTCATAGTTTTGCAATTCAAACAGATCAGAGCTTGAATCACTTTCTGCACCATCATCAACCTCATTGAACTTCCTGATTTCACCTATTTCCTTCTCATCTGCTGAGTACTTGTCCAATAACATCCTATCTTTCTCAACTGACTCATGGCTGCCCTTGTTCCTTTGTTTCTCTGATGATGATAATCCATGTTTGTGATTGTGGCTGTGGCTGTTATCATCCATCACAGTTGTTGGTTCCCTTTTTTTCTTCTCATCCCACATCAACTCATTTTGCAAAGTGGTTGTTGATCTTGCATGTCCATTGTTGTACTTTGCTGACAAGGACTGTGCATGCTTTTGGTCTGAGAAGGTTCTGAATTCCTTGCAGCTCTTTGTTGGTGTTTGTACATAAGGAGGAGTTCTGAACCCTGAACTTAAGGAAGAGTATAAGGACTTTGAATCTGCAGTGCTGGAGCTTCTGAAATGGCTAATGCTGCTCCTCCTCCTCCTCCTCCCTCCAGGGCTCTCATCCTCATCTTTCATGGACTGAGAGCTGGATTTTGACTTCTTCTTCTTTGATGCTGATTGGCTGAAGAGAGAGTTCAAGAAGCTTGCAAGCCTTCCACCTGGGGAGCTAGGCTGCTTGTGTTTCTTCTCCTTCATGATTTGCTTCTCCATGCCATGGAACTGTTGGGGGAGCAGGCTTCTAATTGGCATGTCTAAGCTGATTCTGGCTCTGTGTGCATGGTGTCTTTCTTCCCTCATGATCTTCTGAGTGAAGGTGGAGGCAGTGTAGCCAACAACTTCACTGTATCCTGAGAAGTACCTTGCTGCCTCAAACACATCAAGCTCACCAGAATCGTTCCTGCGGTGGAAGGACTTGTTGTGATTGATTTCTGGGTGGTCCATGAGGCCTGCTATGGACATGGTGCAAGTTTGAGAATTTGGTTGAAGTGTGGAATAATATGGATAGTAAAATATGTGAGAAGAAGGAGGGCTATATCAAGGATGCAAAGAGATGAAAGGTGTTTGGAATGATTGAGAGTAGTGGGAGGGTCAGTTTAGGATAATCAATAACTCTAGGCATAATTTTATATGATGAGGGAGTTTTGGAGGTTTTTGTGTGAGGTCCACAAGATGTGCATATGTGCATTTGCAATAAAGATGAGATTGGGATATAAGTGGGGAACAGTGCTTTTTATCCTCTCATGCTGTTAAAACCAGAGGTTTTTGTTATGGATTGTGGGGAGCAAAGAGCTGTGTTTCCTTGGATTCTATAAGCTTCTATGGATTTGAGTGGGAGTTGAATGTTAAGTGGTTGTTGGCTATGGCCATGAAGATGTGCATAATTCAATCTAACCTTCTTTGCTCATACACATCATTATACATACAGATGGACAATAATTATTATAGAGATCCCACCATCATTTTGAGGGCTTCAAAGTCACTCCATATTCCATAACAAATTAAAAGTAATTGCTTGGCAAGTAATTTCTTTTGACTAGGATAGATTTACTATGGCCCATTAATATCACACTGCCTCCTCTTTAACCTGTTTTCATAACTCTAGTAGTCCATATCCATTAGGTGGGTGAATAATATTTCAATTCCCAACCACTGGTAGGTTCTAATAGAGAGAAAACCTACACGGTAGCAGCATCATGTAAAAATAGTATTCAGATCAGACCATAAAAACCATCTTGTAAAGTAAACAAAACCTGAAAATTTTCACAAAATTTTCATATGACATATAATAGTACATAATACCATATCCTATGGAAGTTGATATATCAAGAAGTCCCACCAAAGGATAATAAATAGTGGAGGAGAGACCTTTTCCACTGCAAAACACTTTAAGAACTACAAATGCATACTTAGTATTATCAACTTTAGTTTTCTTTCTAGGTACTGATGTTAGTCAATAGATTTCAAAGCCAACGCCCATTTCTTAGTGTCGGATTATAGTTGTCACTATAGTTTTTGAGTGTGGGCACGATCACATGAGTACGTGAAGCACATGAACCAAAAGAGACACACCAACGGATATGCATTAAAGCCATATATATTGTTGTTGTACGTATGAACGTTCACTTAGTCAAGGCCACTCGAGGGAGATGACCGTGACAGTTCCATTAAGATCACTTAGTCTAGTCAATTTTTTTCTACTTAGTTATCAATGTGGCAAGTTACAAGGGACCCCTTTCTTGTGTAGCCACCACAATTGTGAAAACTACAAAAGTAATTTTATTTATTTTTTCATTTGCAGTATCACCATCAAGATAAGGAAAACTGTGCCACTTGTTATGACAGAGGCCTTGAATGCTGACCACAAGTTTTGAAGTAGAAGAAACACATTTTTGTTACACACACTTTCTGTTAAATGAAATCATGCCAAGGCTTGTCAGAAACCAGTGGTTATGGTTCTTGCAAGCACTAGATTTTGATGGACCAAGATAAGCAACTATTCCCATCCTTGGCAAGTTTTCTTTAGATTTGATCATTAGGGCCACCCCGGAGAACAAGACTCATAGAAAGGACACACAATTAAAGCATAGAAAGCTATAAAACTTAACATCTACCAAATTTGTGTGCATTGGATGCCCCTGGTTGCGGACATTTTGGAATGTGTTGGGTTATTTTCTTTGCCTTAAGCATAAAAAACATATGAGGCCAAGCTTATTATAGTTCTCAGATTTTGTTGCTCCATTATTGGAGAAGCTGAAAGCAAGGCCACAAAACACATTGGGAAAAAAAATCATACATGTTCAATTAACTAACTTGATTTTATATGATCCTATACCTCATATCTGAGATTTTATATGTGGCCTACGTCAGATAAAAAACGTGAACATAATTGGATCAAATCCAACAATGACAGTGGCAACAGTATAAGGGGTGTGTAGTGATGTTGCCACAATCTATTAGTATCATCTTCATCCTGATCTTGAACAGAAAAATATTTCTACAATCTTGGAAGATACACATGTTTGGTTGCTTTCTTTTAATGTGCACCATGCATTCTTAAAGTGATGTTTAATGGACATGGTTGCCCCAAGAGTCTCATCTTTTATTGCTATGTGCCATGTTTGATTTCTAGTGACCTTTTCACCAAAGCACATTGGATGATAAATCATCATTGAATAGGGGAGTTCTTGATGGGTTTGAGATTTATTGTAGACCCAGTGAAAGTCCCGGTTCAGATGTTATCAAGGCTTTTTTCAAGACTTCCAACAGTGATCCAACAACACATTATATGAATTCCACTAGTTTTTAGGCCCATCAAAGGCTTCAAGTGCCACACAATGGTCCATTTCATGACCCTACAAATAGGAACCTTGCTATTGAAGTTAGGGACATGGTGGGGCTGCCAAAACCTGAATTGCCCTTAAACCTTAGCCCAAAGTGTAATTGGCATGTACTCTCAAATGGGATGCCCTCAATATGAACACCTCTTCAATAATAAGGGACTAGTAAAGAGATAAAGAAGGGAATGAGGTTTTCACATTTGGGAACAAGAGAATGTGCAGGGAACCTGAAACATAACAATCTGAAATAAATCTAAACCATAGAGAGAATTGTATAATTAAAGGGGTGTCACACAGTTGGATTTTGCATGAACAATGAATGCTCTTAGACATAGTTTTTCTTTTCCAACTTTTAAGATGTGCAATACACGTGGCCACATTAAGCTTCATACATAGTGCCTTTTCACACTTGGTCTGTAAGGCTTTAGCTTTAGACTCATTATGCTTATAAAATATCTATTTTCTATCTCCAAAAAGTTATGCAAAATATTTATAAGCTTGGCATGCCCTAATCCACATGTATGCTCTTATCTACCATAGGCCATATGCCCTATGCTTCCCTTAACCTCTTTCAAAGGAAAATCTCAACTAAAAGCACTTCTCTTTATTCTTTGAGAAATATCATTTTTGTGTGTTATAAATCAGTGAGCATAAAGAAGTTGCTTTTTCTTGTGGAAGAGGTAAAAGCTATCTCACCACATAAATCACAATAGCTTGAGATGGATATAAAAATTATTTCAGAACTTAAACAAAAAATATTGTGGGATTTAATTTAAGGCAACGTGCATAAAAAGAGAAATTAAGACAACGTATCAAACCCTGATGATCCAGAGGTAAATCCAACATAACAATTTGAAGGAGACTTTGGTTTTATAAAATATTTATTATTTTATTTTTACTTTAAATATGAAAAATGACCCTTTATTTAATTTTGTTTTATATTTTAAAATAATTTTATAATTTTATATATTATCATCGCTTTCTAAATGACTGTGTAATTAAATTTATTATTTTTATATAATAATTATAAAAATTGCATTGAGATTAGTTTTAAATCGGTTGATGATGTACAAAACTTTAAATTGACAGTGTATTAAAACTAAATTCTTTTAAATATTTATAAATGAAACATAAAAAAATTGATTTTTTCAGAGTGAGGACATTCACTTTAAAAAATAAAATGTACTCAAAATTTTTAGATTAAAAAAATTAACGGTTGATAATGATGCTAAGATCAAACACATATATCCACCATTAGTTTTCTAATTATGAGCGCATTTAATTCTTTAAAGTGTATTCTCTTCACTGAGTGAGAACCATTTTCTAAACAAATAGTGGTGAGAAAGGTTCTTGTCAGATTTTAAATGGCACGGGTAATGTTTTTATTCTTAAGAAAACTTCACCATATATTAGTGAGAAACTCACTTTCGAGAGTAAAGATAACAAATATGAATCATGTAATGACCAAATGATAAACAATTAGTAGTACGTGTACATACATAATAATTCATAGATGAATTGAAATACTATTGTTTAATTTTTTAAACAACAATAAAGATTTATTACTTTAACTTTTAAAATGATCTCTTTAGAAAAGTTAAATCCCCTCTTAGATCTTTCATTCATAGATGTAATGAACCTTTATAGAGGTAAGAATATTTAATGTAATTGGATTATATCTAAGTGTATCAAATGATGTGGAGATGTCCATACATGAGGGACCAAATGATACCAAACTTTCAAAGAGAATTTGATCTTGTCTCATCATCCGAATATCATAAGAGAACTATAAGGAGTGGCAAGTTGCATGAAAAGGATCACTCATTTATTTTGGGAAAGAATGTGAGTTTCAAAATATTGGAAGCAAAATTGTGGTGTAGGACAACTTTGTCAAGCTAATATTTTTTTATTTAATTATCAATGATTCATGGTTACATGAATAAGCTATTTGAAACACCTAGATGATTCCAAATCTATTAACTAACAAAGAGAGGAGGAATTAGATCTTTTTAAAGTCGTTTATTGACACGCAATCTTTAAAATCCAATAATCATATTATTTTAAAATATATAAAGGGAGTAAATCTCAACTTAAACCCCAAATCTAATACAAATAAAAAATATAAACATAAGTAATTAGGTGTAGGGACAAATAAGAATACATTATTTTATGATAATATTTGGTGAAACTGTCCTCTTCTTGAGTCATGTTTAAGATTTTTTTTGTAATAAGTCAATGAATTACAATGAAATAAATTAATACTGCTAACACCAATGACAACCTCATACGAGACTACATCATGTAATATTTCCTATCATATAAAATTTAGCTTGTTTTACAAATGCTACCATAGATCTATGCAATGCTAATTTTACAAAGATCAGATTTTTCATAAATTTGTGCTCTTATTTCTTAAATACTTTTTACTCGTTTACCTTAAAACATTGAATAAAAAAAGAAAGAAAAAAGTAAATAAAGGAGACATCCATGTGTATTAATTTTTTTTAATGATACTATTAATTCGTGGTGTATATTAATACTTTAGTATGATATAGAATGAATGCATGGAAAGAATGCTAACGTACTAGATTATACACAAATTTATTAGACCAATCATAATATATTATCTTCGCAACAAAAATAATCTAAATAGTTACATTTCATATAAGCTAATATCAACCAAATGATACAGATTAGATATTAATCCAATCTGGTAAACCTACTAGTAATGCTAAATGGAATACACTAAAAACTCATTGTATGAAATTGTCTCCCAATTTTTTAGACGCTTAGCATTATTTTCCGATCAAAATTAGAGTTTTGACTAGGAATCATCTTTATATTCCAATCAAAAAGGAAATTTTGACACACAACCATCCTTAAAAATATCGAAGGTCAACATAGGTTACCAAAATAAAATATCAATTCCAATAGAAAAAATAAAACAAAAAATATATAAGAAATTACATAAAATTTTTGTTCCAATAAACCCAACTCAAAAGAAGATCCTCGTCCAAATAACAATTAAAGGAAAAATACCAAGAACCAACATATCCTTAATTAACAACAAAACAAAGATCATATTTTACTATAGCATAACTTCACTAATAAAAATAGGTTCTTCGTATCACCAACCAAGCATAGAACCTAATCACCACTTCTTCTTCTTATTATTATTAATTATGGTAAATAATAATAATTATTAAAATTATTCTTATTATAATAATAATTATTATTATTACGCTCATAACAATTAATACTAATAAATTATTATATTATTACCTCAATTAATATTATTATTTATAATAAAATAATTATTATTACCATTATTATAAATATTTATGTTGTTTTTAATATTATCATAAAATATTATTATCTTTTAATAATAATATTACTATTATTATTATTATCATCGTCATCATCATCATAAATATTTTATTGTAATAATAATAATAATAATAATAATAATAATAATAATAATAATTATTATTATTATTATTATTATTGTGTTATTAATAATGATATTATTATTAATATTTCTATTAATGTTAGTAATTATTATCAAAGTTATTATAATAATTATTATTACTATTATTATTATTAGGTAACATAATTATTTTTGTTATTATTATTATTATTATTATTATTAAATATTATTATTATCATCAAATTATATTTTTTATCTGTCAATAATTACTAACGGATTTTATTGATAAATAAATTGATGATTAATTTAGTGATGAATTTTATTAATGAATAATTTGGCGATCAATTTATTGACAAATTTTACTGATGAATAACTTGATGAATAGCTTTATTGACAAATTCATAAATAAATTGACCATCAAATTATTCATTAGTAAAATTTGTTGGTAATTATCGACAAATTTGATTCGTCAAATTATTCATGGGTAATAACATTTTACCAATAAATGCATATATGTCTGTAACCAAATTCTTATTATACTTATTTATATCTCACTATAGTGTAACTTCAATCATGAAAAAAGCAAAAAAGAAATCATTCATTATAGTATGACTCTAAAGTCTCAACACTTATCCACAACATGTTCTACAATTAAGTCATAACTCTTATTAAACCATCAAAGACATAAAAGAAAATTTAAATACTAAATTGCAAATTATTTTATTGTAGATGAAAAGTTTTGAATACTTGGTAACTCGTCCAAGCATTTAATGTTGGAGCAGACGTTAGTAACTCAAATAAAAAAATTACTTTGTTGGAGGTGAACATATTTTAAACTTTCATAATTATAAAAAAAATTAAAAAAATTATTAATAATTGTAGAAACCTTTCCATCTACAATAAAACCTTAAATACATTTATGTGTTAAACTAATTTGTAGAAAGACCTTATCCTAAATACTTTGATGACCTTAACGAAAACCAACAAGGGAATGTATGCCATCATTGCTTGTAAAAACAAAATTTTTCTACTCTTTGCATACAAAGTGAAGAGAAATAGAAATAGAAATAGATAAACTTTATGAAGAGATGCACGATTTGAAAATGCAAAACCAAACATAAAAGAAAAAAAAATTGTAAGATCTCATATGGCCACAGTAAATGTCAGGTAAGATATTACAAATTGTGTTAGAGAAAGAGATTGACTTTTAAGTCATGAAAACAAAATCATACAAAACCAAATAGAAAAAAAATCCATGCTTTAAATCTTAGAGAACTCAAATAGTGGCAATGAATTTGACGTTTTCAAAACAAAACAGAGGTCATATAAGAGATTTTATAAATTTTGTAAGAGGAAGAAATAGACTTTTAAGTTGTGGAAAAAAATCATACACAACCAAACAGAGGAAAAAAATTTGAACCCTAAAAAACTCAGATGACAACAATAGATTTACACTTTAAAAATAAAAAAGAGGCTAGGTATGAGATTTTACATGTTTTGTAAGAGAAAGACATAGATTTTAAGTCATGAAAATAAAATCATAAAGAACCAAATAGAAAAGAAAAAAGAAATTGTACTTAAAACCCTAAAGAATTCAAACAACATAGATCTCCATTAATACTTTTAAAATGAAAGAAAAGTCAAGTAAGAGATTTTATCAATTTTGCTTTACATAGATAAAGACATTATCAATTTTCACTCTTTAGGAAGTTTTTGAATCAAATAACCGATTCCATAGAATTTACAGATAGGCTTCGCAAAGCATGGACAAATGGAATAGAGTTTCTAGCATGGTTTGTAGCAGGGAGAAGAGTAGACAATTTGTGAGAAGCAAAAAAAACACTTAGTACGAATGCAAGATTTGTAAGAAACAGGGAAAACACCTAAGATTTGTATCAAAGAAAAGTGTAGATGATTTATGTAAAAAACTAGAGAAAACACACTAAAGAGAAAATGATAGAGAAGAAAAAGGTTACGTTTAGCCACCTGTCGTATGCTGGCTTTGTCACTCAAGTGTAAAAATTATTTTATTTAAAAAATTTTAAATATTTTGTTTTAGTATTTTTTTTTTCAAAAGAATTGTGACATATATTATAGAATCCAAGTACAGAAACCCTGTCATTTTATTTTTATTCTATGGTCATAAAATAATGTTATAACATGCATTTATTTTGTTACTTCGTATATGATGATAAAATAATATAATAAATTTAAATACTCCACAATAAGTTATGTTTGGACTTCCTTTATATAAGGATTCGGCTCAAATAAAAAGTATTTATCCTTTCTCATAAGGTTCAGGTTTCATTGTGTTAATTGTTCAATATGATAAATATATTATAATACAAAATAATAAAAGATTATAATACAATATAGTATCTATTTGACCGTCGTATGTTTAAGGATTTTTTTCTTTCATTCTTAAAATTAACTAAAACAAAAGTGAAGTTCGTCTATAAGAATTTTTAATAAAAAAATATAAATTGAAAGTGTTTTTTTTGTTTTTTTTCAGATTCAGGTGAGTCTATGATAGTGAGAGACCCAATGCATGAACTGGGCCTTTGAACCAAACTGTTTGCTAGACCAACATGGTCGTTGATTTCTTCACCGAAATGTTGCGGAAATTTCGTAGTACATCAATTGTTCTTGTTGAAAAGATGAGGATGAAGCAACCACGCACGTGCTTTTTCTTTTTTGCCACGTTTGGTTTTGCGTTCCTTCTACTCTAAAGAACCTTCTCTTATGCAAAAATCGATCAATGGAATCCGCAGAGCTTTTCAAGCTTTCTTTTCTACTATATATGCATGAAGCTAGCCAGCATAGATTCCTGAAACTCCTAGCCATGTGGTATTTATTCTCTTATATATATATATATATATATTCAATATCTCCTTCATTGAATAATGATTATGATCAATTAATAGTTTAAAAACAAAGTGGAATTATGATTATTATCTCCAGCATAAAAAAATATATATATAAAATGAATAAAATGTCTTATCTAGAAAATGGTAATACCCATTTCAATCTTTTGTTAGAATGTAAAATATTGCGTATTCTTAATGTGTTAATAAAGTTTCCTATAAGGAAGTATTAAACTTAAATTTGGATATCATACGGTTGAGAACTTTCTTTATTTTATTAACGAACGGTTTTCATTCTTTACAAGTGATGTTATACGAAAAAATAAAAATAAACTTAATAATTTTTTTTTTAGTTTGGACATAAAATTAAAAAAAGAATAAGTTTGTTTATTTCTCTTTTACCATGAATGAATTATATATAAAGACACTTATGTGTTATTTTTTAAATGGTGTTTCTTCTTTGCTTATTTTAAAGTAGCGGATCGGAGTTCATCAGAGTTTCTCTCTTAATGGTTTCTTATCTTGTGAGATAGGTTACAAGTGGTCATATACTATCTTGCTTATCACATGGATTTGAGTGACACAAATTTTATTATAAAAATTTCAAAAGTGAAAGCTTATTTCTTACAAACTTATTAAGGACTGATCAACCTTGTGATATTTCTTCATATTTTAGAGTCATTGTTGTGTTTTACAAGATAAAAATTCTGAGTAAATTATTCTAAACTTAAATATTTAAAGATCTTAGAGTGTTCAAATACACTTTCTTGTAGATTATGAGATTTAATTTTAACGGGATTCACATAATTTGTTTATATATATATATATATCAATGTAAAAGTCATAAGAGAGAAATTATATAAGATTTTTATAGCATAAAACAATTATTTCTATCAAGAAGTTGAATTTAAGCCTAACTTAACCTTACAAAACTGGCTGGAAAAGTGAGGTTCGCACCCATTTATAAACTATTGAAAGACCTTATCTCTAGTCGATGTGGGATCTCCAACACACCCCATCACGCTGAGACTGCTCAACTCATGCGTGTGACTATATTGTTTAAGGGTGTGCTAAGACAGGCTTTGATAGCATATCAAGAAGTGAAATTTAAGCCTAACTCAACCTTACAAACCCAACTTGGAAAGTGAGGTTTGCACCAACACACCTCCTCACCCTGAGATTGCTCAACTCGTGCGTGAAACTATATTGTTTAAGGATGGTCCGATAACGGTCCGATAACGGGTGGTCATAAAAACCTTGCTAGGACAACCTCTGATACCATATCAAGAAGTGAAATTTAAGTCTAACTCAACCTTACAAAACTAGCTTGGAAAGTGAGATTTGCATCCATTTATAAACTATTGAAAGGTCTCATCTCTAGTCGATATAGAATTTTCAACAATTTTAAAATCGAAAGGGTGTCCTCGTTCTTACATAGAAAAGTAATGTAACGAGATTAAAATTATACTCTTTAAATGAAGTGAAAGGGACGACGTTTACTTATTTTTAATCATAGAAAATATGTTGCAAAGAATACACGAGAGTTAAAATTTATTAGTAGACGTTTCTCTTCATAAATATGGACAAGTGGACCTTTAACAAGTGTAATGTAGGCATTATGCAATTAAATATAATTGAATAATTATCTAAAAAGATCTATATATATCGATCAAAGATAATGTTAAGAGGGTGCGCAAAAGTGTTTTTGTAAAAAAAATCTACTAAAGTAAACCATGAGAATGGCAAAGAAAATAGTACTCATGTTCTTGCGTACCAACTTTGTAAATTTCTTGTACATATTTTTGTTTTATCCTTGGTAAATTATTTTGGCTTTTTACTGTATTTCTTGTTTTAATGTGAATGCTCTAAACGTTTTTCTTGGTTTTTTATTACTTTATGTTTAAATTTTCTTTTATTTAAGTTTTCTCTATAATAATTTTAAAATTTTCATCAAATACACTGGGACTCAACACTTTGGGAAGTCTAAATCAAATTAAAAAAGTGAGGCATTTTTAAATTAATAAAATAATTAAAATTATGATATTTTTATTTAAAATTTATCTTTTGAGTTTTTTATGATGCAAACTTATTTATTAAATTATCATAATTAATTTTGTTTAAAATAATAAAATTAATCTGTTAAATCTTTGTTGAGATATTTTGATCTTAAATAAGATTTTATTAGTTTAAGTTTGAAAAACTCTTTAGCAGGAAGGAACTGATACTGGAATTATTAAAATTATTTTATATGCTATATATATATATATGAAAAAGAATTTATTCCTTTTATATAATTAAGAATGTCAATTGGTTTATCATTTTCTAATCCTATAATTTCTTATAAAAAATTTAATTCTAAAAATAAATCTAAGCCATCAAGATCCTTATCATGTTTCAAATATTTTTCAAGGTTTAGGTATTTTTCTTTCAAAAGCACACAACCTAATGACTTTAATTTTTTAATACTAAATAAAAAAACCAAATATATCTTCATATATTTTAAATTGTTTATATATATATATATATATATATATATATATATATATATATTTTAAATTTTTTATATATATATATATATATATATATATATATATATATATATTAGAATCATTTTGTCTTGCAATTTCATTCCTGTTATCATGAGTTTGAAAACCAGAATTACTACTTTTGTTGGCTACTTATTCTTGTCTTAAGCTATATCTATATTGTTATATTTTTCATTCAAAGAAAACTTATCTATATTTTCTAATTCATTTTTTTTTATTTTTATAAATTCATCCATAGTCCCTTTTTGTGATTCAACAAAAAGTTAAACTCTTTTCTTTTTTTGAAAGTTTTGAATAACCTGATTCATATCTTCTAATTCACATATTTGTATATTTTTATATAAAATTAAAAATGATATGTATATATATATATATATATATATATATATATATATATATATATATATATATAACACTGAATATAATTTATAAATATATAAATCGAGACTAAGTTAAAAAGATAAAACCTGATTGTCAAAACAATAAACTTGATCATAGTATCTTGTCTTAAAGTATCAAGTCTCCTATTATCTTTTGGTCCTGTTCCATGGTAAATCTTTAAATTTAATTTATAAATTCTAATTTTCTAATGCTCTTCCTTGAATATGCACAAATTATTTTAAAATTAATTAAACATAATGGAAAACAAAATAATTTTGACATCAGTTCATCAATCTTATATTATTTTTACCTGATATTGATGCATTAAAAAAAAAACAAAAGCGACTAATTCCTCAATCTACCGCTCCAAATCTCCAAAGAGAGACATACGCATAAATGTATGGTATAGAATGATAAAACAAATTTAGAATTGAAAAATGACCTAATGAAAATCAAACACTCAAATTGAAACAATATTATGAAAGAACCAATGAAAAACCAGAGAAGGGAAGGAGATAAGTGAATGTCAATATGATGGAATAGTAGAAAGAAAGAGATAAAAAATTAGAAAGTTTTAATATATCAGATTCATTGACTGTTCAATTCCTTTAAAAAAATATTATTAATTTATTAGAAAAAAGTTTAAAAAATATTATTCATTAAATAATATTTATAGTACAAATATAAATTTAAAGTCGTTAAAGAATGTTTATAGTACCAACGAAAACTTGAAGTCAATTAAGATACTTCAAACTTTTAATTAAAAAATATTTTTTTAGTATAATTTTAAAATTAAATATTTTTTAATTTTAGAATAATGTATTAATATTAAATTTTTTAAGGTCTTTGAGACTTTGAGGCCTAAAGTGATTGCTTTACCTGTTTGGACCTTGAAATGATACATAGACTCCACAAGAAGGGTTAAATAGTTATAAGACTTTTTTTTTTCAAATTATTAGTAATATAATATATAGGAATTTTATCATAGATAAAACCAAAATACCATAACAATTTTATATTGGTTAGCCCACAACTATTGGGCTACTTCTATATCATCCTTAAGTCACACATAAGAGGTTTTACTAATGATTTTTGTTATTACAAACAAGTACTAATGGAAGAAAACTATAATACCTTAGAAAATACTTTAGAATAGAAACATATTAAAACTTAAAGTTTATGATATAAAGAAGACGACACCTAAATATATATTTTTAAAAAACAAAAGTTTATATAAATAGGAAAATCAGTATTCAGGTTTCATTTTTATAAAAATCACCATCTCTCTAGAACTGTTTCCTTTTAGAGTTCTTCGTCTTGTCTCTAGATTTTTTTAATCTCATTTATCGATCAGAGCCTGCCATCAAACTCATGGTAGCGATTAGAGTAAGATAGTCTGACCAGAATCCTAGATTGAGTAAGTTAATTTTCTGCCCCTTTTTTTCTTTGAGTCAGTTTTCAAGTTTTTCTAGTCACCTGACTCAAACACCTTACAATCAACGTAATTGAATACAAAACACTTATGCAACCAACCTAATACAGAAAGGAAAGAATGGGTTGCGGTGAACTTCCCTAACTGTAAAATAGTAGAAAACAATGCAGTACAATCACAATCCAGAGGAGTTTGCTCCAAGATTCACTTTCTTGGTTTCTTTTGATCAAAATACACAATTCACTCTCAAAGGATGCTCATAGTTGCTTTTTAAAATGCTCTTAGTTCTCTGTCATACTCAAACACATGATCTTAGTGCTTATTTTAATTGTCTTCAAAACAATTTTGAAAAATATTTTCACTTTAATGAAAACAATCATTTGAAAACTAATTTGAATCGATTTATTTTTCTAATAGGATTTCCAATAAACTCTAAATCATCTTCAAGTATTCCATGCACCTGACTTGAATTGGCTTCATCAAATACCAAACTGCTTTTAGTCAATAAGATTTAATTTTATTGTTGTTATTTATTATCCACTACGAATTGAGTTTATAGGTTTCAAAAACCCCCTTTTGGAGCTAACTACACCTTCAAGTGTGAGTGAGTTCATTGTTTATATATTGTTATTGAGAGCTAATTGGAAAAAGAAAAGGTTGTGTGCTTAACCATTGTAAATTCTTCACTTTGTGAAGTATAGCCTATGAGCTTTGATTTTTCTCTCTATTGAGAAAGTTTTTCTCATTGTTGAGAGGTCTTGATCTTAGGGGGAGATTTAGACAAGATGACCTGGAGAGGTCAGAATACTTGTCACTTGAAGAGGTTAGAATACTTATTGCTTGGAGAGGTGTAAATACTCATTCTTGTAGAAGCGTTAAAACTCATACCTAGAGAGATGTGATAGTACTCATTCCTGGAGAGGTAGTACCTAGAGAGGTGTAATAATATTCGTTCCTAGAGAGGTGTTAAAACTCATACCTGAAGAGGTGTAATAATACTTGTTCCTGGAGAGGCATTAAAACTAGATTAGTGAAATCTTTTAAACAATTTGCTAAAGGGGACTGGACATAGCCTTGTTTATAGAGTGAACCAGTATAAATCTATGTCTACTTTTCTTTACCTTATAATTTGATTTTATATTCCATGGAATTTATTTTAAATGAATTTAAATTATTTAATTTCACAAATTAAGTTCAGGCTCCATTCAACCTCTCATTCTAGAACCAACTGCACCTTCAGTCAACTCAACTACGAAGGAGTCTAGGTTCTAGTCTAAGAAGGAGACTAACCTAGAGAGGACTTATGAACAAGTGATTACCAAAATTTGACATCCTTTCTATACTCATTCATAAGTGAGTTTTTATAGAAGGAGATAATGGAATATGCCCAACCACATTAGTCAAGAATAAAGAGATCATTGAGCTAGAGACTTGATCAAGAGCTTAACAGGAGATTGGACCTAATTGGACTTGTTTAGGCCTCTAATACGGCATTTGAGCCCAAGTTCAACCATGAAGAGATCACTCTAAAACTATTAGAGCATCAAGATTACAAGAACTCTAATTATACAAATTGTTTAGAATAATTTGTTTTTTTTAGCCAAGTAACATAGACTTAGGCCTTGTATTTTGGGCCATGCTATGTAATATTTTGGGCTTTGAAGCCCATAAAGTTAGATGTCCACCTAAAGAAGTTTAGGCACCAAGTCACTCATGACACATGGAGAGCATATGCCATATGGAAGTTGACATGTTCAAGGAGTTGCCACATGACAATGTCTCATTTAAGAGGATTGAAGATTAGGATGCAAGTTACCTCATTGCCAATGTCATCACCTAAGTGGAGAATATTTTGAAGCATGCTCCACAAGCTACTCTTGTCATATGTCATCACTTGAGTAGAGCGGATTTTATGAAGCTTCTTACATGAGTTAGGATGTCCAAGACCTTCTAAATAGGAGTGTTTTCCTCATGTACTTTTAACATGGAATTAGTAATAAAATATTGACCATTTTGACCATTCTACTTATTCTTAAGTTCTCATAGGTTAGTCTTCTTCTAGACTTACCCTAGACTCTTTGCTAGAGAGTTGGCCTCACCTCTCACTCTCACAAATTAATCTCTACATTAATCCATTGAAACTTCTCTTAAGTTTCTAAGAATTCTTCTACTCATCAAATCTCCTTCATCATCCATCCAAAGAAGAAATCATAAAGATGACTACTAGAATAAGAGCGTTTTCCATCAAGAGAGCTCACCTATTTATAACCTAGGAAGACATCCATTTAGAGAGACATAGAGTGGGAAAATTTGAACTGAAATTGTATTCAAAACCCTAATAGAATTGGCGCATGAGTGGAGCAAGTTTGTCCACTCATGCTTTCTACATGTCTCCTCGTGCCTACAATGTGAATGTCACATGAAGCATGTGCCTCTCACACACAAGGATGACCTAGGGTTGAGGAACCCAATTGGAACCATTGATAGACTTCTAACCTTAATCTAACCGTAGTCTACTCAAGGGTCAAATACAAGCCCAAAAATTTATTCTACTTGGCCTAACTTCAAGGCTCATTTATTCTACACTACTTGGTCTAATACAAGACCTATAAAATCCTATTATATTTTATACAAATTACACAAACTAAAGTCTTGACCATAATGATAAGAGTTTGTTAGGTTTGCTGAGGTCATCTAAGTCCCAATCTTTATGTATTCTTCTCATCATAACTCTAGTTGTTGGTCTTTTGACTAAGGGTCTTCCATTTACATTCTCTTGGAAAATATGTTATAAGTGGGAAATTTCATCAAAGAGGTCAAATTATGGGAGAATTGGATTTCAATTTCTTAGTAAATATATTGACATACCAACCAAATAAAAAATACAGAAGTCAAACTAATAGGAGTGTTTCAAGGAATGTGAAGATTTGAAAGTTTTTTAATAGGGAACTTGTTTTGAAGGTGAAAGGAGTGCTCTCCTGATTGTATTTTTAGCATTTTATTTTGCTTCTAATGGCAAGTGCACTAGTCACAAATGTAACAAGTAATAAATATTGTTACCTTCCAAAGAACTTATGCAATACAAGACAATACTCTCAATTATAATAAAATTAGATTAAAAAATAATTCCATAATTTTGATAGGTGTGCAATAAAATAAAATTATGCAAAACAAATTAAATATTGTTATGTATTTTTGTCAAATACCTGGATTACAAAAATTGTTTACAGGACAAGGATTAATGAGATAAATTACTAGGGTTAGAGTTCACCAAACCTCACTCTCACGTATATAAACAATTACATTCTTTTCTAACAAATATCAATTTCAACTCACAAAAATATTCAAACCCTAATCCCTTAGGTTAATAAGTCTAAACTTAACCTATTATTTGTTAATTCCTCGATAAATTATATAAACAATACTTGCTTTTTTCACAAGGGTCTTAAGATAACAAATAAATCATGTTCTATTCCTAGATACAAGTTTTCATTAGGTATTTCAATTTAATTTTAGACTACAAATGTATTTCTCAATACCCTAAGAATCAATTATCAAGCCATGGATGATTACCCCAACAAGCATTAAAAATAGAATTAAAATACTAGCATTTAAAGGAAAAATATATAAAATCAATATTAATTATATAAGAGTTCAGTAGGTTATATCTAACCCCAAAAACAATGGATATAGTTTCTCATAGACATGAGAATACCAAACATAGCAAATGAACAATGGAAGAAGATGATTACACCAAGAAACCCTAAAGTTCTCATCCAAGTTTAACTTTTGCTCTCCTCTGGCTGAAGATGTTTTAACTATAAGACATATAAACTTTAAAGAAATTTTAACGTTCTCGTCCGATCCAACTTCAATAACCGATCCAACTTCAATGACGAGGGCTCAATTAACTATAGAGGTCATCAGCCCAACTGGCACCTGACTCAACTCTAGCGACTTTGGTGTATTTCATCGTTTTTGCTCTCAACTTTTGTGTGGCTAGGTTTAGTTTTTTGGCGTCGGGCTCATCTGCCTTGTGTAAACTTTTTCTTCTACATCCTCTCAAGGGTTCCAATCCTATTATTCTCAATGTAAGAGGAATTAGTGTAATTTTTCATTCTCAGACTCCAATAATCAATTATTAACAAAAATCTAATAAAATATAAAAGTAAGTAGGTTCCAAACTTAAAAGTGGTTAATTTCATTATAAAAATTGGTTAAAAATATAATAAAAAAAGCATTACTTGCTAAATATATTAACGTAACAACCAAATCTAAAATATAGAAGTCAAACTAAGAGTTTTAAGGATTGAAAGATTTTCAAGTTTTTTAGTTCAAAGGAGTGGTTTCATGATTGTATGTAATAAGATGGATGTTAATTTTTAAATGAATCAAAGGAAAGGTTTGAATCCCATTTTTAATTGAAGAAGACTACAGATAATACGGGGGAGTTAAAAAGTTTTTGGTGGATAAGTCTTTCCACAAACAAAGACAAGTGAGCATTTCACAAACCTAATGTAGGTATTATCAAATTAAGTATAATTGAATAACTATCTTAAAACGTCTCTCTCCTCTCTCTTTTTATCTTTCTTTCTCTCTCTCTCTCTCTCTCTCTATATATATATATATATATATATATATATATATATATATATATATATATAGATATTCAAGGTAATTTATAAAAGTCAAACACGGGAATAATAAAACGAGTATAATACGGATCTTTTTGTTCATCAACTTTGTACATTTCTATACAATTTTTTCTTTTATCCTTGATATTATTTTTCCTTTGTTCATTACGTTTATTGTTTCAATCCTGATTATATTAATACTTTTATGTAGATTTCTATTTATTATGTTTTATGTTTAAATTTTCTTTTGAAACTACTTTAGATTTTCATTCAAGCTTGTCATTTTTTCATCATTTCAATTTCTAACAACTTCTTTAAGAATGAAGGCTTTTTTTATATATATCTTATTTATTATTCTTGTCGTTTTTGACTATGAATTTTATGTTCATGCACATTATAAAGATCTAACAATGTTTTATACAAATAGTCATAAAAATATTTTTACTATAGAATCAAACTATATTATAAATTTGGTTTCAAAGCATTTAGATTGAAAATCTTTACAAATTACTAGTTTAAAGAAAACCTGTAAAAGTTTATTTGTTTTCAGTTGAAATAACTTACTTCCAATTTTCAAAATTCCAACTAAAACGAGATTAAATTAGCTTTATTTTCTACATATGAAAGAAACAAAGTAGATAGAAAATTATTTTGTTATTCTAGCAATTAATTTATTTTAAGCCAATACATTTTTATTTGGGACACCAATCTCTACTCTGAAGAAATTAGGTCAACAACCGGGCATAAATGTAATAATGAAAGAAAGAGAAGAGCTTTGGACGCACATACTTTTCTCTTGAAATTGTTTAAAGAACTGACAGCCACTTTCGTCCACTTTGCCCTAGTGCTGTCAAGGTCATTTATCATGATTTTTTTGGATGTTGGCTTCAAAATGAATTTTGTTCATTACTATATGAACAAAATGCTTATGCTTAAAGAAGTGTAACACTGATGATAGTACGTAAGACTGCTAGTGTTCAGTTCATTGAATCAAATGGATGCAGAGTTCTGAAGTTATCAGCATAGAATAATATTAAAGCTACATCAGTTTTAAAAGGAAATTTAATGAGAGTGATAATAAAATATATTAATAATGTATCGTACTAAGATATATAATAACATCTCATAATTGAATTTGGAGTTGAAAAATATAAAAATTGATACACGAGTCGAAAATCTTTGATAAGGAAGGAAAAATCACAGGCTAGATTTGATAAATACCTTTGTTAAGTACATTATTTTTAAATATAAAAGGATGAACAATTGCATTCTAAAATATCCCTCTCTTTAATAGGAGAGAAGAATTTTACATTCAATACAATTTTACATTGGTGATATGTCCATAAATAATAAAGTAAAAAAGATACCCATCAAATAGTAAAATTTTACTTATAGTTTTTAATCAGATTGATATGAAACAAAACTTTGAAATCCTGATGAATCATGTTTATGAATAAATAGACTTGATAGTAGTTAAATTATATGGGTGAAGAATAAATATACTTGTCTAAAGTCTTCCACTTAATTGGTTACATTTGGTCTTCTCCTCAATGAAATGATCAACAACTCCTTCAGGTAAACCTCAAAGACATAAATACTTAGTTTCTCAATCACAACCCTTAAAGTATGATGTTTGGAAGCATTAGACTCAAATTTATTGAACAACTCATTATTCTTCAAGCATTAAGCCTAAGGTAAAATTGTTTAAGTAAATTGTTGGATTGAGGATGGGACCACATGCTGCCAACCAAGTGAGAGATTCTTTTAATACGCCCACCCCTTCTTATCCAAGTTTATCTTCACCAACATAACCAACCAACTACCAAAATCAATAAATTTTACACATTAATGGTTGGCAAAAAAGTGTCACACCACAAGAACATTATAGTCTTTGATCATGAACTCAATATAACAATATGCAAATTCTTCCGACAAATCTAAGACATTATTCACGCGACCATTAAAACCATTAAAATGGTGAGAGCTTTAAGTAGGCGTGATCTTATAGATGTTAGGTTGCCCTTATTCAACTCTTTAAGTCCACATAGAGCATTATATAAAATTTTAAGAGTCAAATAAGTATGTTGCTTGAAGTAACATGATGTAAAAGTTTTACAAAATATTTCTATTGAACTTCTAGATATTTTGTTGAATGGATATAAAAAAATATTTAACATTAATGAGTCATAAGTCAAATTCATATAAAATGATTTAATAATATAAAAAGATTTAATAATATATTTAAAAAATATTTAACAATATATTTCTGTCTTAATTGTTTGACATTTAGACTCAAATTTTGAATTTTAAAACGTTTCATTCTCTTCTACACATTCTCCACTCTCAATAGATAAGGACTACAGTCCTTATTTTCATTTACCTATATAATGAAGAGATTTTTCTTCTTTTTCATATTTGGTTGTTATTCTTTTTCGGTCTCTTCTCGTGTTCTATGCCACAATGCTATGACTTGGTTGTTATTTGGATGTTGTTATTTTATTTGTTAATTTTTGTTTACATTCAATTGTTGAAATTTTAAAATCGAAGTGAGATTCATTCAAATCCTTCTATTGATCTGTAAACTTAAAAGTAAAAATGCTGCTATAGAAATATAATGGAATCTGTATTTTACTACTTTACTTAATTACATTGTGGAAGTATTGAGTTTTAGTACAAATAATAAAATAGACCTGAATTCCTTATATGATTTTGATTTTAATTTTTTAAATAAAAATAGAGTTTTACTTCAATAATATGTACAAGAGCTTAGTGAACCTAAAAGTAAAAATGTTGCTAGAAATATAGTGGAATTTGTATTTTACTACTTAATTATATTGTGGAAGTATTGAGTTTTTGTACAAATAATAAAATAGACATGCAATTCCTATGCTTTTAATTTTATTTTTAAATAGAAGTAGAGTTTTACTTCAATAATATGCGCAAGAGCTTTAGTACAAACTTTTTCTTATATGGAGTAGTGAAATAAACTCTAATTTTAGTTAAAGGTAACACTAAACCCTAAGTATTATTTCAGATCAAACAGTTAGTTATTTCCCTTTAAAAGCAAAGAGAAGTTGTACCACCACACACATATCTTAATTAGGATGAAATTATTAAAATTTTATTATAATGATTGCAAGCAATAATTTAAACATTTAAGAAAACATTTGTCATCAATAGTAATAAAAACTGTCTAAAAAAAAAACAAATAGAATGTACAAAATAAAAAAGAAAAAAAGAAAAAAAAGAGGTAGTTGATGGTTCTATAATTAATCTTTTTGAGCTTTGCAATGGGTCCCTCTACAGTAGTCTACTTTATTACCATTTTCAATTTTTTCAGGTGGTTCAGGTAAGGCAAGCATCACTGGAAAAGAATCCAATACCAGGTACACCACCACCACACTTCTTCTTAATTATGCCAATCAAGAAAACAACGTCATATCCTTTTCTTTTCACTTTTTTTCCAGATAAATTTTTTTATTATATATTTTTAATATATTTTGTACACAATGATTATTAATAGGTCAAATGAATATATATTTTTTTCTATGATGATATATTATTCCAAAATTCATAATAAAGAGTTAATTTTACTTAATAGTTTTAATATTGCGAAAATCAATAGTGCAAGCACGATGTCAAATGAGCACAGTAAATCATAAATAGGAATTGTTAAATAAAAAATAAAATTGATATCATTAATACCATTTATATAAATTTTAGAGAATTGTGAAAAATACGATGAAAAAAATATTGTAGGGAATACGTTCATAACTTTCTTTTTGCTACCTTTCTTTGATTTACCGAATTTCATCGTTGATGGCCTTTTCTAGTGAAGCATCCAATATATCCCTAAATTATCTCATGCGTATTTTTCTTTCACATCTTTTTTGTTTGTTAAAGTTTTGTTTATAGAAAGAATTTTCACGTGGACACAAAACTTATAAAGTAAAGATTTCTCAAAGTATATATATATATGGTGTACAAAATAGTTTGCTGGATTCGAGCTTCTTTGTTTTTCAAAGAAAGGACTAAAATTTTAGAAGAATTTTAAGGCAAGAAAAAATGGTTTAACAGGATTTTTTTACTCCTCTATGTTTTTTTTTTCAATTTTATTAAACTATTTTAAATTCTCTTAATTTAATTTATTTTTAAAAAAATAATTTAATATATTTTTTCGTCAAATTCATAATGTTTTTTTTACTGTTGTTGTTTATGTGTAATTGTTGTAAGATTGTTATTATCAATTTGATAAAAAAATATTATATAAAGTTTTCTAAAAAAATCAAATTAAGTTAAAAATATTCAAAATAGTGTATGAAATTAAAAAAAATTATAGTAAAAAAAAACTATCAAACAGAAAAAAAAAATAGCACATAGAACTAATATATTTGTAGCTTTGAATGATAGAGTGGCAATTTCTATACAATTAGCATGATAATATTCAAGATTCCGATAATACAAAACACTCATTCGATAGTAATCATAACTTTGGTTTCAGCTAGTCATAAATCTAAAATTCTTGTTTTACGGATGGTAATTCTCAAAATTTATATAATAATATTTATTATTTAAAATATTTATAATCATAGAATTCATAATTAAAACATGATAGACAAATAAATTTTATTTGAAGTTTGGATTTGGTGAATAGTATTATGCATAAGCTTCACTTAATTCTATCTATTAATATCTATGAATATTCGCATTATTTCAATATTAAAAATAGGGAGCAAATAAGACAATAACATGTAAAAGATTTTGAAAAATGAAGGTTAAATTATCATAAAAAAAATGGAGATGGAAGATTAAAAGTGATTGTTAGAAGTTACGAGTAGTTAAAATTTGTACTTTATAAATATTATATTTTTATTTTATAATAAATGGTGAAATTTTAAACACTCACATAAATTATAAATCACTGGAATACATGTTAATCAATTCATTTTAAATAATCTACTTTACTCATTTATTTATTTTTTACTTTCGAGCACCTTATTATTGCAAAGCTCAAATAAATTTTCTTTTGAGTGATAGTTTAATTTCTAAAAATATATAAATATTTAATTAATAAAATTTTAACTATAAATCTATATTCTATTATAAAAGATGAAATGTGTAACATTTCAAAATTTGTAATATTTTTATATATAATACTAAGTGGTTAAATGGATAGAAGATTATTATATTGGTGGTTGTAGGGTGTTGTTGATTTACTCAATTATCCTGATTATTTACTACAATATTTGAATATATATATATATATATATATATATATATATATATTATATATATATATATATATATATATATATATATATAATATATATATATATATATTACTTTTCTATTTTTTCTTGTTTTTTTATGAATTTTAATTAAAGAATTTGATGAATGCTTCTAACTTTCCACACTCATTTATGACTTAAATATTGACTTATTTTTCTAACAACGGATGAAGCACAAATGTTGTAGAAAATTTAGTTGTGTTTAAACACACACTCATTACAAAGTAGGATCCGTACCCACTAACAATGATCATTACTACTATCTAGACCAGATGAATCCTACACTATGATTTTTGAAGGAATAACTTATATTTTAACTTATATCTGCTAAATTTTACTAATGGAAAAATAACATTCACACTAAGGGAGTTATTAGTTTATTGCTTTATAATATTACATTTTCATCCATTATCATAACATCTTATATTGATTTCATAAGCCATTGGATAACTCAAATTTCTATCAGATATGTCATCTGAATTTGTCTAATAAGAAATAAGTCCACTTACACTGAAAAATATTTTCTATACATCATGAAACTTAATCTAATCAATCATTTTAAACTATTAAATTTTTACTCTAAATATTTTCTCCATCTCATGGATATATAACTTAGCTCTATCTAGATTATAACCTCTAGAAATTGAGAATGTTTGTTTTTCCTAGATTTTACTAAACCTTGAGACTCACTAATTCCCTTGGCTCTTCGGTTTCTTAATAAAGTAGTAGCCATTTCTCTGATAGTTTGAACTGTTTTTGTCAATCCATCATTTCTTTTGTGATTTGCCATCTGAACACACAAATCAATGTTAAAAAAATGGAATCTACTGGTTAATCAAATTGAATAATTAAAGTGGTTGACTAGATGAAGTTTTATGACGTATAGAAAATCTTTTGTAGAAGCAGCATAAGTGGACTTGTTTTCTTATCAGACAAATTGGAATGACATATGTGATAGAAATTTGAGTATCCAATGGCTTAAGGAATCAATATCAAAACTTATAATAATAGATGAAAATGTAATATTATAAAGCAATAAACTAAGAACTCCCTTGGTGTGAAGGTTATTTATGTATTAGTAAAACTCAGTGGACATCAATTAAAATATAAGTTATTCCTTTAAAAATCGTAGTATAGAATTAATTTGGTCTGCATAGCAATAATGATATCCTTTCTAATGGAAATGGATCTTACTTCATAAGAACTTCTTTAATTTAAAGATGAATACTTATATTAGACAATCTAGATGAGAGGTAAGTTTGAGAATTTGAGTTTTGCTAATGACATTAGGAACTGATATTAGATCTTATGCCAATGAATAAAAAATTGATAAAGTAAATTAATAAGTTAAAGTGCCTAATTAAAACAATTATCCAGACTTATGATCATTCATCTGATAAACTATATCAAACATAGCTATAACATTGTCCATAAGAAAAAGAAATGATAAGTAGAGTGTACGGTAGCAATTCACTTTGTCTACAAAAGTTAACATAATTAGATTTATTTTATATATGTACATATATACATATATATATATGTACATACATATGTATGTACATACATATGTATGTACATACATATATATATATGTACATATATCTCACACTTGTCATCACCATATGAAGTTCTACTAGAAGTTAGAGAACAAGAAGTGGAAGAAGAAGAATGTTCATAATCAATTTCTCCATTTGTTTTATCACTGTTACCCTTTTGTTTGGAAAATTGAAAGCAATATGTCCAAAATTCAAGCATCTAAAACATTTTATGATGTTGGTCCTTTTTTTCAAATTGGGTTTTGGTGAAGAAGAACTATGAGAATTTTTATATAAAGAGTGATAGGGTTTGATATTGAGTTGAGTGGATTTAAACAAATCATAATTTAGAAAATTTTATTTGAATGGGTGGTTGTTTAATGTCCTTTTCTTAACATGATATCACTTTTATATAGATGGTTCTACTGAACCTTCTTCTTCAAGTAAGTGGTCTTTAATTCCTGTTTCCATTGTTTTACACTTCTTGTGGTAAATGTTTTACATTGCTCTTTGAGATTCATTGTTGTTAAAAGCTAACCATTGTAGTTCTCAAACAACTTTTTTACTAGTTGTCCCACTTGAGTTTCTAAATTTTTAATTGAAACTTCTATATTATTCTGATTCATCGTTGAAGCTTACATAAATTTCTCAAGTGTGTCACTACAAGAAATTTTAGTTTTATATACGGATAAATACATATGAATTTTGATCCGTATATAAAGTTTGTGTTACATACGGATTTTTTCCGTATGTAATACTGAACTGGTAATTCCATAGGTATCTTGTGTACGTAATTTTAGCGCGGCGTGGCGGGAAATTTTTTGAAGGATTTTTCCACATGTAATGGTTTTCAAATTTGTAGGTAATTAAAGACATGGGTTTTGTACAGATTTGCATATGGATTTTAAAAGTAATTTAAAAAAAATTAAAATCCCAAAGTGAAATTAGAAATAGAAACCTAAATTGCATTTTGATGACTATGTTCATTAGTGCCTTCATTCCAAAATCCCAAAATCGTCTCGTCTTCCTTTGTTTAAATCTTACATAATCTAAATCTTCCTTCATTTAATTCTTCCTTTCTTCGTCATTGTCTCGTCTTCATCTTGTTCCTTGATCTCGTTTCTTCGTCACAATCGTTACATTAACCCAAATCACTCCTAACCTAACCACGTAAATAAGCATGACGTAACCTAAATCATTGAGTGCCCTAACCTCAAATCAAGTCATGCACTAACCTCTAGACGTGGTGTGTTGGGTTTGTAAGCACAAATTAAAGTTCAATGGAAGAAGTGAAAGCTCCGCGAGTGAAAGCAAATGACATCGACCTATCTCTTAATCGTGGTTTTTGTTCGCAAGTGTGTTTATAGTGAACTGAACGATTTTTCTCTATTTGCATGAAATTTACAAGTGTTCTTTGTAGTATTAAAATCCCCAAATTTAAAAACCCTACGTTTGTTTCTCCCAAACCGAAGAGGGTAGTGCCAGCCTCCATCAACTCTATACTGGGTAAGATTTGCAATATGTTTTCCAAAATATGTTTCCTCTAAAGATTTACTTATTTTTTTGTGATTATTTGCATTGTAAATCAAATAATAAGATTGATAAATGAATAAATTATCTTTTTGGGTTGCATGGCCAAGGCAATCTTTTCTGTAATTTAGATGGATTGATGTTTGCTATCGTGCCTCTTCCATCCCTTGGGTCCTCAGTCTAAGTTAAAACTTATAGCATACAGGCTACCTACGGTTTCCCAATAAGAACATTAAGAATAATCTATTTTATTAAAGGTGGCAGTTTGCATACTAGGGGCTTCATTAGCATGCACAAACATGTCATCTGTTTGGTATGAATTCTTTAATATGTGTTGTTATTGAATTATGATGCAATAATTATTTAGTAATTATTTACTTTGTAATGTTTCTATATGCAGTCACAGGAGTTTGGTAGGTCAGTCCATGTGGATGAAGTTTTTCAACAAACGCATATAAGGAAAAGTACCGGACAATTCGTTGATGATAGATCCAAAAAGAAGCATGTGGGTTACTTTTATTACATCACAATAAAATTTTTTACTATTTTTATAACAAAAACTATTTCCTCTTTGGAGGAAGAGTTTGAGAGTAGATATTCTCGAGCAATGTTCGAGTTTGATTCTACAGCGGGTGCCTCACAATGCAGTCAATTAGACCTTGTTGAGGAAGAAAGATTAAGGAATAAATGTTGGCATGAGGCTGCTAGTGGAAATATAGGGGACGTATATATGGAATCATAAATGTCCCTCATGATGAAAGTGTTGAGAGCTTCATGAGCCTAACACAAGCAAGTTCTAGCAAGCAAGTTGATTCCAAAGAAATTAATCAGTTGAGATAACGATTATCCACTAGTGAGGACCAAATTTGTCAGAAGAGCTCCCAGTTCTACTCCATCCAGAAATTTATTGGTGGAGTTCTCCAGTACCTACCCCCTCTAACTATAGCAGTTGTCCAAAATATTTTTCACCAAGCTAGTCATCACCCATAAAATTAACAACAGTAGAATGAAGAACAAGGCCATGAGCAACTACAACGTGATGAAGAACCATAAAGAGATAAACATAATTCACATAATCATTATAGTAGTTATTAGTTTATATAAACAATATTGATATTTAACTGAGACTTATGTTAAGTATTGTGATTGTATTGTAATTACTTTTATTATGAGGTGCAATACTCATGTTTAATTGTTTTGTTCTATATTTATAAAATATAATATTTTCCATCTTTCTATTTAATTCATTAATGGTATGGATTGATTACTGCTTAAATGTTATAGAATGATCTCTTTAGGTGTTCAGAGGTATCACAAACAAGCAAATAAAATTGATTTTCGAAACTAAAAAATAGATTACATACAGATCCGGTCTGTATGTAATTACATACGGATTTAAACATACGTAATTACATACAGATTTTGAAATCCATATGTAAGTTTTACCTATGATGATTTTACATATAGATTTTTATCCGTATATAATTCGTACATAAATTCAAATTACATACGGATTTTCAGTTATATATGGATTTCGACCATAAATAATGACAAAATTTCTTGTAGTGTGTCCTCCATTATGACTTTCCTTTCTTGCACAACATGAAAATTTTACTACTGAAATGTAGGCTTATTTGATGGTTCAGGTTCTTGTCTCTAGCCATAACCTTGCCTTTTGCTTATTTCTGCAACTCTGAGAAAAATTATTACACTAAGCATTATTATTGGGATTAAAAAAATTACCTGGTTGGGCTGATTGTTCATGTAATTGATCTCCTCCTCTTGAATTGTTATAGGGTAATGACAATATACATTTAAATGCTCTCCTCCATAGAAATCACACGTTAATGATGAACTATTTGAACTCACTACATAGTTGTTGTGGTACTTTTGCTATTTGCTTAGTCAAAGCTTCTATTGTTGTGTCAACATCTTATTATGTGTAAGAATTGCATCTGTTGTATGAAGATCCAAGACTCTTTTTCTATGGTACTGATGAGGCACTGATGATGTTTGTAGCTTACTTAGCATCCAGAGCCATAATAGTTCCACCAGCTGCAACATCAAGTAACATCTCTTTATATGACCTTAAACAATTACAAAAGATGTTCAGTTTGTGACGTCTTTTCCCAATATATATTTAATATCAATTATTTATTCTCAAAATAATTTTGTGTTTTCTGGTAGAATATATTAGAGCTCTCATAAGATGGATCCAATGTTGCTTCATTAGATGATGTATGTTATAACTAGAGTGCAACAAAAAATTCAAAGATACGTCTAATGAGTATTCATCTCAACGTTTTCCTTAACTACAAACATATTAAAATGGTACTTGCTTAGTTATGACAATAAGATTAAGAAACACAACTTCGTTAAGTTTCTTGTACTATAGATAGTTACATACATACACACATACATACATATATATACATACATATATACATACATACATATATATACATATACATATACATATATTTCATTTGATATATACATAAATTGTCAACATCTCAATTCGTCTGAACAAATAAAATTATTTCTTAAAAAAATGAAAAAAATGTGTTCAATTGATTTTAAAATATATATATATATATATATATATATATATATATATATATATATATATATATATATATA
>Ga0209700_102542_pt1 | contig 36654 bp, 19 predicted proteins | sample SiratroredBW_FD_187528 | JGI IMG/M metagenome (GOLD analysis project Ga0209700, IMG submission 187528) | Root nodule microbial communities of legume samples collected from California, USA - Siratro red BW (SPAdes) (version 2) | ecosystem: Host-associated > Plants > Roots > Nodule | place: USA...
TTTTTTTTAAAAAAAAAAAAAAAAAAAAAAACAGGGTGAAATTATATGCAGTTTCCAGGCCATGTTTGGATCTCTAGTTTACTTTTCAATTTCAAGATATGTTAGGTAAGACTGAAAATCACCACATGATTTAAAGATTTCGATAGGATGCTAAAAGGCAAGCATACTTTAATTGAATCTTTCGGAATAATCACGTTTTAATAATTTGTTTGCACCATTTTAGTTAATCAGCCTGACTTATACACAATTTATTTCATTTCCTTGCTATTTTGAGTTCTAAATCGTCAAGGTTATAAGTATTTCTTCTTTAACTTTTAATCTTATATTTAAATATTATATTTTACCTATATGGGCTCTGCTACATAACCAGGCAAAAGGTACACACATAAGGACACAACAATAGAATTACGAGTTTGGACTGGACGCATTCTTCCCGCACCTACATGATATCTTCCTGCACTGCCAATAAAAAAAGTGAATTGACTAAAGAGCCCTTACGTCAAAAATTATTGAACCCACTGCGCTTCTTCCTGCCCCTTCATCGACGGTGGTGGTAATCTTATCACGCCAGCAAAGGTCGTTGTCTCCAATGAACGGTGGACACTTGTCTCCGACAAGTGTGAGTTGTTATGACGTGTTCAAGCATTGACGCACCTCCATCCCCCTTCAAGCATTCAAGTGTGCAAAGATAAGTTTGAGTGTTTGTGTGGGTTGATTTGAGTGTGGAATAGGACGGCGGTGGATTTCGTTATGTATTCCCAAAATTCTGATTTGTGGATTTTACAAATTAAAAGGATATTCAAATTGGAATTTATTTTTCAGATTTTGGAAGTTTTTTTTTAATATATATTACATTGTACAATCCGGAAGATCAAACTAGATCGAGGTAAATCTTCTCGATTATATAATTTGATATATTTAAAAAAAACACTTCGAATTGTATAATTTATAATGATTTGTGGTTCTTTTTTAAGTTTTATTAGTTCAATTTTTGAATGCATGTAACAAGTGTGAATTTGAGAGATAAATAACTAGAATTATAGGACCCGAGAGTCAAGAGAGACCTACGACATTTGTGCGTAGATGAGATCATTATGGTGAATCTAGTGATGTTGCTGCTACTGTGGTTGAAGGTTTTTCTAGAAGACTTTTAGATTGCTCTCTTTGGGTGAGTTATGATAAACATGTTTCATTCAGACTGTGAAAGGGTGAGGTAAGACTATACAATTCATTATTGTGTTAGTGATATATTACGGAAGTGAAAATGTTTATAAACATTGTTGCTTTTTGGCTAGGACCGTAAAGAACTTAAATTGGTCTCCCGTGATAGGAAACTAAGTGAATTTGGGATTCCTTGTCTCGAAGTTGATGGTTTTGTATTAAATTCAGGATTGTTGCCGCTGTGCAACATTGGATATGAAGTCGCGGACAAGGGCTTATTATCAACCTTTGTTAAGTGATGACATTGAGACATTAACACATTCTGTCTACTAATTGGTGAGATGACAATCACATTGAATAATGTGTCATCTCTCCTCCATATTCCTATTGTGAGTCAGTTTTTCACTTACATCACCTTAGAATACATGCGAGCTTTGAGTTTAATGGTAGAGTTGCTAGGCGTTAATAAAAGTGATGCAAATGCGGAGATGAGAAAATGTCAGGGTGCACACATTAGATTGAGTTGGCTATGAGAGATTTATGAAGAGTCTTGCGTTCGAGAGTTGTGAGACCCTGCTGCCAGAGCCTTCTTGTTGCATATAGTGGAATGCACAATTTTTGCAGATAAGAGTGCGACTTCCATCTCTATGTTATACCTGGCTTTGTTTAGGGACCTACACATGTGTGAAGGATATTCCTGGAGAGCAGCCGTATTAGCACACATGTACGACCACCTAAGGATGCATGTAGTGCTCAAACCAAGCAATTGGCAGGTTATGTGACCCTGATTCAGGTAAATGATTTGTGAAATGTGTAAGAAGTTTTATTTGACGTTATTTGAATACGTAAATAATTGTTTAACCAATGACATACATGGGTTTATGAGCACTTCCCGTCCTTGGGAAGAAGGGATATGAATCCCAAGTATCATGAGGTTCAGCCATGGGGAGCACGATATGTCGTAGGACAATATATTTGTAGTGTCACACAAGCTAAGCTACAATTAGCTCGGGGTGTGACGAATAAGGGGTTGTATATATTAGACATTCAAGATCTGTTCATGACAGGGGTAGGACGTAGTTTGAAGGACTTATTATTAGATTTAGGATTGCTCGGTGTATTATTTATATTTTTCCTTATTTGAAATGAAAAATATTACTTGATGATAATGTGAATTTAATATAGTTCATTCTCAATGTCTTGATTAATTATTAAGTGGTTGTGTGGTGCTTAATAATAACTTCAAAATTATGTATTATAATAAATAATGTACATAAATTGTCATAAGTACATGTTCATTATACACCAATCAATTATCTACAAGATTAACATATGATGTATTTATTCTTAACATCTGCACAAATGTTTGCATCTTGTCAACGTAATATGATAACCATAATTTTGTCTCTGGATAACAATATATGGAGCACAAAATGTCTACGACTGGTAATAGACATCCATCATGCAATTTGACCAACAAAAGTTTGAAATATCAATTGTAATCAATTAAAAATTTATTGACTGACTTTAAAAATTATAACACATAATTGAACATACCTACTCAAAATGTGACTTATAGACATGCCCTACATATATTACTCGATGTAAACTGACATCATTGAAAGGTTTACTTCGTAATGAGAATATCGTTATATTTTACTTCAATGATAAGCAAACTAATATAACATTATATCTATTAGCAATAACATAGCCCATATCTAGTATCATTATTCACTTGCCTACACTAGCCTACAAAATATATAAATTTTATATATATGGAGAATGTAGAACTTGGAAAAAATGACACATATAAACAAGAACTTACAATTGTCGTCCCATCCCCAATAATGACCTCTTCAGTTGCTCAACTCATTCATAGCCACCTAGGATGGTAATATGTTCATCACACCACTGAAAAATTTCTTTAAACAAATTCATTCTAATAAGTGGCCATCACTTTCACCCAACCCCAACAATACAACAATAGATTGATAACTACAATGTTCATTTGCCCTGAAATCAATCACATCTAGTATGTATGGGTGACAACTCGGATGAAATTGATCAAAGTGATTATGGGCAACTGTGTTTTCCCCTTGTCCCTCGAGGCCTTTAGTGAAAAGCGACTATCATTCATGGAATGAATTTTACCAACATCCTTAAAATATGTGGTTACACTTTGTTAACTTCTCAAATCGATCTTGTTGACTCTTTTGGGACCTTTTCGTTTTGACTTTATCCATGAATGGACACATTCATGTTATATCAGGTAATACAATCTCACGTAACTTGCTTTCAATGGTCACTTTACCTCTGATGTCAACCTCTTTAAAGCGATTTTAAATGACATCAAATTCTTGTTGAATGGACAACGCGGAGGATGATTCACTTGATATATTAAAAAACTGAGTCTAATTCACATCACATGTACTTCATTTAGTGGTACGATAGTTATATCATATCTAGTTTATTCACTAGCACATGATAAACCGTAAGTATTTTTTAGTACACATCCACAACATTGACTATCAAAACCCACATGCTTCACCCAATCAAATTCTTCAACAATATGCATCAAAGCACATTTGCTTACCATGCCCAGCAAATGTTTATACAAGGTGATATTAAAAGTGTGGCCAACAACATGTAGAATAATCCCAAATGATACCTTAATTTCATTATGTTAGAGAAGAAGTACATTGTTGACTATGTCCTAACCAGTACACAAATCTCCCATGTTATTTTAAAAAATTCATTTCAAATTCAATGAACTTGTTCAACCTTGAATAACTAAAACACACTTTAGAAGCTCTATAGTTCTACTGCCACATATATAAACAAACACGAAATATACAAACATACCTATTTGATGTTGTATTCCCCAAATGCATTATCTTATCTGTCAATGCCTTTACAAATTTCTCCTTATAGGGAATGAGCCATGTCTTTTTCACATACTCAAGAAATAATGGTCGTGGCAAAACAAACACATTTAAACTGTTTAACATACCATTCAAATGCATCACACTCAACACAATCCATCACAGTTCCCCATGCATCCATGATAAAATCCCAAGTCTCTCTAGAATCAACAAAGTTAATTGCATTCATCAAAGCAAGGTTCCTATCACTAACAATGACTTCAGGGAAAACATTTGCCCTTAAAAACAACCCTCTAAGACTTTTCAAAGCCCAAATAAAGTTGATTTCACATTCACTTGACAACAAAACAAAAGCAGCTAAGAAAGTTAAGCCTGTGGATGTCACACCTACTATTTCAAGGAAATATAGCCTATATTTGTTGGTTTTGTATGCATTATCCATCAACAACACAATGTTAAATGCATTCAACAATTTCACTGAATCTGATTGTATCCAAAAAATATCATTGATAACCTGTGAAGACTTATGACACTTATTCTAATGAATATATTGGTCATGCTCTAGTAACATCATTAATTATTACATTTTGGTTCTTGGTCCTATAAGTGATCTCTTATATGTATATCTAACATTGTACAATTGTTTGATTGTTGTCACATTGTCTTCATTGTTCTATTTTGAAGTAAGCAATTTGTTTGTCGACTTCACATAACTTTCTATCATGTCAACAACTAAGGCATGTTCGTCAGGTCTTAATCTGCCAACATAAGGTGATCAACTAATGTCTATGCCAAATCACGATTATGCAACTCATATATTACTTTCAACACCCACCTTTCTCCATTCGCAACAGGTTTACCACACAATCTAAAGGAATGATCACACTTTCTTGTACCTATGATAGTCACCTCTAAATCATGTCTATATTATCTACATTTACCACTCCTTTCACAACCCAACAACATCAACTTCTTTCTTCCTTGTTGTCCAGTTGCTTTGTCAGATCTAAGTATGACAACCACAAAATAAAGTTGAAAGGCAACCTTACGAACTCATTGAAGTAAATCATCTCATGTAGGAAACACCTACATAAATACAAGACAACGCAATTGCATCAGGTCTCACTATTTGTACATAAATATATCAAAATCAATTTACCTCATTTGTTGTAAAATCCATGACACATTCATGTTCACTACCCACAAAGCCACTTTCATGTAGTTCTTCCATATTAGAAATCTTATCTACTTCCTCTAAAATTATACTCAAAATGTGGTCTTCCATATTTACATTCAACAATGAAATCATTATAACACATAATATCTCGAAAAATAGTTCAAAGTACAATTTTTTTCCTTTCAAAATAACCGAATCCGAAATAATTAATGACTTCCAGATTGGATAATGGAGGTCCATTCTAAAATACAAATTAGTATAACAAATTATATAATCTAAAAGATAATTTCTATTGTTGATTGACTTCTAGATTGAAAAATCTATAATATATTTTTATATTCTGGTCCAATTTGGAAAACAATAATACATTACATATCCGATAATCTAGAAGTCAATCTATAATAAAAATTAACTTCCAAATTATACGATTTGGTATTGTAATTTTCTATTCTGAATTGAACCTCTATATCCCAATATGGAAGTCATTCATTATTTTGGATCCAAAAGTAAAAATTTTTAACCACACATTTCATATTATACATTTTGATGATCTTCCGTGTAAAAGCAAAAAACCTAAATAGAAAAATATACCTCAGCTCTCTCTGTAGTTACTCAAACCACCTCCAATAGCTTCTAACCACCGAAAAAAAACCACTACGACCACCATGAAGTGACCAACCATTGTCGGCGACTACCCCACAATTCACCAATCACAACCTTCAACACCCACAGTCTTCACTAACCATAACCACTATCTACTCACCTCTTCTTTTATTTTTAACAAGGCCATTTCAATCTTTTTATCGAAGCCATTTTTGGAGTTTAGCAAATTAAGGAGGTGCAGAAATATATCTTGGAGGTCCAGAAGGAATGCCTCTTTGGAGTGAAGCTACTGGCCCTGGGCCATCACGTGCTTCTACCAAGTTTTATGGGGCTCAGTATTCCCACTCAACTTTTGCTGTTTCACCTCATAATTTGTTTGTTATTTAATAAAAAAATACTCTTAATAGAAAGCATTTACGTTGTTAATATATATATATATATATATATATATATAATTGTGGATTTAATTCAAAATCATTAGACCAAACGATATTTAAGAACATCGCAAACAATCACCACAAACAACTAAAGCCAATAAGAATCAAGAAAGTTTTCTCAAATCTACATCCACGCATAATTGAAGTATTAATAATATAATTTGTGTCCATGAACAATTCACTAGAAAAGAGATTTTCTTCCTCAAAAATATTATAAAAAAATTTAAATATTACAACTCAAAGTGTTACTTTTACGCATTAAACAAGTTTACCTGTTCAAGTAAATCACTTTGTTAGTTACTCTAATCATAATATGACATACACATGTTGCTTGTACTAATTTAGTTAGTTAAAATGTAGACTAACTATCATATAATCCAAGTTTTGGATTTATATCACATCATATGCTTACTACCAAATGAATCACATAATAGACTATATATATAAGGTTTGAAACATTATGAAAGTGTGTTTTTATTGTGTATTTTGACAAGAGGGAGGGTTAAAGTGAGAGTAAATTATAATTTGTTATATTTTTAGTAAGACGAAGGGATAAAAATGCAAAAAAAAAAAAAATGTCAAGACCTGTGCAATAAGTAGCAAGTGCTGGGAGGGATTGCATAGAGAGATTATGCATGGCCCAAACCTCCATCTAGTCTTCGGCGCAGTGGACTATGTTTTGGGCTTTTGGGCTTTTGGGCTTTGGGCTATGAGGGTTTTAATAGCTTCCCACAGTCTCTTTCGGCTAACAGCTTTATCTCTTTTTTTATTTGTCACTAAAAAAAAAATTCTCACTTAGTTTCGGAATTGATTTATAAATAATTTTTGAAAATTTAATCCATTTCAAAAATAATTTACAATTACTTTTGAAATTAAAGTTCTAAAAGGAATTTTCAAATTTTAAAGGATTATAATTCACAAGTAAATAGTAACATATTTATCATATCAAACTACCAAGCATGTACGTAACTTTGTTTCAACTTAACAAAGTCTCAAGTTCTAATGTTAAATATGCAGTTTTTAGTAAATTTTGAAAAAGTTATCTATGAGAAAATAGTGGCATTGGTAAAAAAGAGTTATAGCAAAAACAGTTACGTATTTGGACACATAAAAGCAAGAAGACTCTACACATGCAATGTATATTGTAATAAGATTTTTGGAAATAGCTTTTAACTGTTGTGCAGTGTCTCCAAGTGTTCAGTTTCTGAGTCTTGGTAGGTATGATAGATTCTGGTATATACAGTACCATGCTTAGCCTTTTGTGTTCATATTTTCATATCTTGTACTTGCATTGCTGATATGCTGTTTCACACCATCTTTGTGTTTGGCCTTTCTTTTCTTCTCTTTCTTATCTTTACAACCAGACAAAACAATGTGGAGTAAATGGTAATTATAATTTTCTTTTTTATGTTTGATTAATGGGAAGAAAAGATAAGATGCAAACTTGGGGATGGGAATGAGTATCATTTAAGTATAATACTTATGTTTTCCTTTTATATTTTCACTTTTAAAATTAAAATATCCATTTCTGAATTTATTTTAGTGCAGATAGTAATTTTAGTATATTTTTTAAGATTAGTGTTTACTATTTAGTTTTACTGCAAGCACTTATAAACTCATATTTACATTTTGATTAGATTTTGATGGAAATACATTCTAAGAATAAAACTATTTAAACTGTGAATAAATAGGAAATTATTAGTTTTATTAAAATGTTTTGTTTTGAAAAACAACATGCTTTTAACTAACTGGTGATAAAATATGTGAAAAAAAATAATGAGTGACAAAATATACGAAAATTTAAAATATGATAATAAAATGTATAAACAGAACAATTTGTTTGTCAAACTCATCAGATATAAAACATGTAGTTAAGTTTGAAAAAGTTGGTAATTAGACGATAATGTAAAATCTATTATTATTATTATTATTATTATTATTATTATTATTATTATTATTATTATTATTATTATTATTATTATTATTATTATTATTATTATTATATAACTTATTTTTTTAAAAAAAATTCCAACTTAACAAATTCGTAGGTAAAGTACTAAATTTGTTTTAAAATGAACATTATCAATGGATGGATTTCGTACAAAAATAAATTTATATGTAAATGGAGTGTAGGTACATTTATATATAAAATGTTTTCATCGATAATGTTATACTTTGTTGGAAATGATTGGGAGTATTATTCACGACCAACTCACGACCAACTCACATATGTAATATTGTGAAAAATTTTATCTATAAAAACATTATTTGTATATATGAGATTTATGGATTACTAACATTTAAAGTTGTCGCTAAATTTACAAACAGAAGAAATTTGTATATACTTAATGTAATATTAATATATTCATGAAAATATTATCGATGGAAGAATTGGTGTGTAAATAATTCGTATATAAATAATTCATATGTAGATTTGTATATAGATTACATGGTGCAAAGAATATTCATCGATAAATTTGTTGAAAAACTATTTTTAATTAAAAAAATAATATTTTGTTTGGTATCTAAATTTGTTTGTATTTCTAATACTCATAGTTGAAATAAAGTTCAACATATAATGAAATAAAATTTTACTAAGATATCACCAATTTTGCTAATAAAATTTTACCAATATATAACCAAATTAAATCATGTTCATGCACATGACATAATCAATCAAGTTTGAATAACACATAATTTCATTTAAATTATAACAATGCATAATACAAAATCTAGTTAGAATAATATATAATCCAAATCAAGAGCTAATAATATTAATATAAAATCAAGTATTAACAACACATAATCCAAAATAAAGTTCTAAAAAAATACAATCCAAATCAAGTTTTAACAACTCATAATCTGCCTAATAATTTATCTTTTTATACGGTTCAATATAAGTTTTTTAGCAAGGCATTTAACTCTGGCAAAGTTTCCCAAGCTTGACCTCGATGAAAAGAATGTCATGTAAAATAAAGTTCCTGCAATATATCAAAGGTTAAAATATTATATATATGTAGATGAAATTAGATAATTATATTTCTCATCAAGTCAAACGATGAGAAATATCTGAATCTTCTCCCATTCATTTCCAAAATATGATAGAAAAAAGAGATAAAGGAAAATATTTGAACCAAATAGTAAGTCAAGGACAAAGGAAGTGAATTCTATCTCTGAATATACAAAATACCAATACATAATCTTATATAAACTACATTTCAAAATAAATAAAAAATAAGCCACAATACATATATCGCATTAATATTGCAAGTTGAGGACTTCTTACCAAAGGTTCACTTCTCATGGTTGCAACTACTGCAAGGGTTTTGTAATAGACTTTAATTAGCCCCAAAATTCAATTATATTCCCCAACCTTTTAGCTCACGATTCCCAAACGGGTTCAAATCGTGACATTCATTTCAAATCACGATTTCAGTTCACAGTTTCAATCCGCAATTCCTCCTAATCGCAATGGCTTTTACACGTTACAAGATTTCAATGATGATCTAAAGTGTAGATGTGGTTTGAGGATGATAACAAATAAAATTTTATTATATTACGAAAGAATGGTAACTGACAAAAAATGACTAAAAATTCAACCCCTAAAATTATAGAATTAGACATAAATGATAATCCTTTAGAGAAAAAAGGTGAAAGGAGAAGTTCAAGCACTTAACAATTCGAGTTGCAACATATAGAAGAATCGACTGATGCAACCAGATTCGAGAGGTCACATAATCATTGTCAAATTTGCTCACTATAGAGATGAAAATTTTATAAGCACATATTGTTGCTTCTTTGTAGGTTCCATTGATAATGATGAAGTTTGTACCTTTGAAAAAACAAAAGGAAACAAATAATGAGAGCTTGCAATGGATGCTAAAAATGAAAGCACTAAAAAATCAAACTTGGAGCCTTGTTCTCAAGCCAAAAAATGTGTAACATGTTTCTTGTAAATGGGTATACAAAATCAAAAGAAAAGCGGACGGGAGTGTTGAAAGATATAAAGTGCAGTTGGTGGCTCGAGGCTTCTCTCGAAAATATGGAGAAGACTATGGTTCAAGGCTTCTCTCAAAAATATGGAGAAGACTATGGAGAAAATTTTAGTCCTGTAACCAAGATGATTTTAGTTTGCATGGGATTGGCCTTAGCAATATTCCGTAATTGCAAATTATGGTAGCTTGATGTGAAAAATGCATTCTTATATGAGGAGTTGGATAAAGACATCTATATGGAGCAACCTCCAAGTTATGTTTCTAACTCTGATCCTAATTATATGTGTAAGCTTAAAAAGGCTCTCAACGGGCTCAAGTAAGCTCTATGGGCATGGTATGGTAAAATCTCTCAATATTTACAATTTTGTGGCTATCAAGCTTCGGATTCAAACTCTAGCTTATTTCTAAAAAAAAAATAAAGCTTATATCTAGTTGTGTTATTGTATGTGGATGATATGATAATAACAGGCAATGATGCAGTGGAAGTTGAAAAACCTCAAGATGAGCTTGACATCAGATTTGATATCAAGAAGTTGGAGAAGCTGCATCACTTTCTTGGCTTAGAGGTGACAAACTTGGTAAGTGGTATCTTTCTTTCTCAAGAAAGTTAAGTCAATAAGTTAGTTGAACGATTTAGGGTGAATCAAAGCAAAAGGTGTTCAACTCCACTGGAGGCAAACATTAAGTTAAGGCGTGAAGAAGGATTACTTTTGGTCAATCCACAACCTTAGCATGCTCTTGTCGGTAGTCTTCTATATTTAACTATCACAAGACCCAATATTGAAGTTTCAGCTGGTTTGGTTAGCAGTTTTATGCAGGCATCGAGAAAACCTCACATGGAAGCAGCAAAAAAGGTTGTGAAATATGTCAACTCAACGCTTGATACGGGGTTATTTTTCAAGAAGTTACCTCATCTCTAGTTGGTTTCACCGACATTGATTTTGGTGGAGACTTGGATGATCGGAGGTCCACTTCAGGATATGTATTTCTTAGTGGCGATACAAGTATTTCTTGGTGTAGCAACAAATAAAATTCAGTTTATTTGTCAATTATAGAGGCAGAGTACAAAGTTGTTGTTCTTGCTACTCAATAATGCATTTGGCTTCAAAGACTTGCCAATGATCTACATCATCCTGTAATTAAGTCAACTACACTTTTTGGAGATAATCAAAGTGATCTCAAGCTCACAAATAATCCAGTATTTCACGCAAGAACTAAGCATATTGAGATCAAACATTAGTTTATTAGAGAAAAGGTTCTTGGCAGCACTATCAACGCATTGGAAGTACAAAATGAGGAAAATATTGTCGATATTTTCACAAAGTCTCTTTCCAAGACTTCCTTCAAGTTTTTTTGTACGAACCTCGGGTTAATATCCAAAATTATCACTTGAAGGGAAGTGTTAAAAATAAATTTGATTTTTTGAATTATATTTAGAATATTATAAGTCTATATACTTCTACTAGAATATCTCTATACATTATTAGAGTACGTAGGAGGAATTTAGAATTATCTTCAATTAATTAGGAATCTAAAATGCTCTCTTGAATAGTATAAATAGAGCTAGCCTCTTGTCATTTGTTACAAGCGAATTGGTGAAACAAAAGTCCTCTAATAAAAGTTCTTTTTCTATAACCTTTTTCTTGAATCATTCTCTTCTTTTTTTTTAGGTTATTCTTCCTTTGCTTTGATTGTATTCTTTCACCCTTTGTTCGATCTTGAGTCTGCATACTTTCTTTATTTTCTATTGTTTTTTTTTTGTCTATTTTACAAAGATGACCAAGTGTCAAATAATACTTGAACGGGATTAGCCAGGAGAGGCTATGTTCCAAACAATAGTCAAAGAAATTAGTTAAGAGTGACCAGGAGTCCAAAAAATAATCAAATGGATTAACTAAGAGCGATTATATTCTTAAAGAATACTCAAAGGAGTTAGCTAGAAGTGACTACATTCTTAGAAAATACTTGAAGTGGTTCGCCAATAATGGTTACAAGCACAAAGGATATTGAATGGGTTAGTTAATAGTAGTTACGATCAGAAACAATACTAGCATGGGTTAGCAAGAGTGACTACAAGCCAAAATAATACTTGTTTTGTACTTTGTAACATTGATCGATAGTCTACTTTATCAAACTAACCAATATAAAAATATTTTATGTATTTCTCTTTTTCCTTATCTCTTTTATATTATTATGTTATTTATTATTTGTACTAATCAAATAAGAAGATTATTTACGAAGATGCAATTTGAAAAATGATTTTAAACAAGTGAATATGTTAAACTTAAAATTATGTTTGACGTATTTTCATTATACATGACACAATCTTAGTTAAAAAGTTATTAATAGATCATCTGTCTTATAAACTATCATTTAACTACGTAATATTTATAAAAATTTCAAAAAGTTATTAAACACAATTCAATTATTCCTTATTATATTTTTCTTGTTTTCTTATAATAATGAAAGTATGATATTTAATAATAATTAAATTAAATATGATACAAATTATTTTGTTAAATGTATGTGATAATCAATTAGAATTATCTTGTTAAAAGTATATTATAATAAATAGGTTATTTTAAAAGAGTAAATTTTGTATTATAATGAATTCAATTGTATTACTAAGATAAATTGTATCGTGGTTAATTTAATTTAAATTTAAAAACAAATTCTATCATAATTAATTTAATCACTGATAATTTGGGGTGGGGTGGGGGGATTGCATGAACAATATAAAAGAACAATTTTGTTGTGGTGGATTTTGTTGTGTCAATCTATATTGCACATGTTCTTTTGATTGTCAATTAAAAAAAAACGTCAAATTTTAAATTTTATAAAAAACAATATAAATGTTTATGTTTTCGTTGAGTTATTCTTTCGAAAAAAAAAATCAACAAACAACATAAATTACTGTATATTATTTTACCTATACGTAGCAAATAGTTTCTCCTGTTTATACGAAAATGTATTTTTGTAAAAGAAAAATAAGAAACAATTGGAATGTGAGAATATGAATACCCAGATATGTTGCCAACAATTTGGAGATGGTGCATTTACACGTCATAATGATATTTATAAAAGGTAAAATAAAAATTAATTAAAAAGACATAATGATATGTTAAACTTAAAGTTGTGTTTAACCTATTTTCATTAGACATGACACAATCTTAATTAAAAAGTCTTTAATAAATAATCTGTCATATAAAATTATCATTTGATTATGTAATATCATACAATATTTATAATTTTTTTTTTAAATTATTAAACACAATTTAACTATTTCTTCCTGTATATTTCTTGTTTTCTTATAATAATAATAATAATAAAACTATGAATAATAATAATTAAATTAAGTATCATACAAATTATCTTGTTAAAAGTATATCATAATCAATTAGAATTATCTTGTTAAAAGTATAGCGTAATAAATTAGGTTATTTTTAAAAGGGTAAATTTTGTAATATAATGAATTCAATTGTATTACTAGGATAAATTGTATCGTGGTTAATTAATTTAAATTTAAAAACAATTTCTATCATAATTAATTTAATCAATAATTAATTTAATCACTGATAATTTGGGAGTGGGGTGGGAGGATTGCATGTCGATTAGACAATATAAAAGAACAATTTTGTTGTGGTGTATTTTGTTGTTGGTGTGTCAATCTATATTGCACATGTTCTTTTGATTGTCAATTAAAAAAATGTCAAATTAACAAAATGAAACAAGCTTTTGTTATTTTAAATTTTATAAAAATCAATATAAATGAAACACGTTTTCGTTGAATTATTCTTTCAAAAAAAAGAATCAACAAACAACATAAATTACTGTATATTATTTTACATATACGCAGCAAATAGTTTCTCCTGTGTATAGGAAAATGTATTGTCCCTAATGTTTTTGTAAAAGAAAAATAAGAAGCAATTGGAATGTGAGAATATGAATAGCCGGATATGTTGGCAACAATTTGGAGATGGTCCATTTACACGTCATAATGATGTTTAAAAAAGGTAAAAGAAGAATTAAAATAAAATTGCAGTATATTTATGGAAAATAAAGTTTAACCACGCTCACACGTGTTTCATCACTACCGAGAGAATCGGAAGGAACGGAGCACGACCAGGTCCGTGCTGGGAATCTGAGTTGTTTTTTGTTTTTGTTTTGTTATTTTTTATTAAAGAAAATATTTTTAAAATAGCAACTTACGAAAAAGTTGAATAACGCTTTGAATATTGGTTTTCAAAGCTTTGAAAATAACGCGGGGCACAAAACGAGAAAAAAAAAAGAAAGAAAAGAAAATTGGTTGATAATGGTAAGTAAAGAGAGTGATACTTTATTTATTTGTTTTTTTATCCAGATAGAGGTGGGGCCCACACAGAGCGCACGTGGGGAGGAGATAATGGATGAAGTGGGAAAAGGGTTACAATAATTTGATGGGGCCCACTTGTCTCCACACGCTCCCACTTTTCTGTCTCTTACACGCGCCTTCTTGCTTCGGGTCCCACGTGTGGACGAGTACCATCCTCAACAACTTTTAAACTAAACTAATAGTTGTACTATATACTTTTTAATTATTTAAACTAAACCAAATTATTTTTAACTATTTTCTTTAGTAAAAACTCATCTTAAACATAATACAACACCAAACACGATCTCAATTCTTTAATCCTTACTACAATTGAAAACAAATCGATTTAATGGAATCTGTGTAAGTTTGACCATTGACTTCGCAATAAAGTAGCACGATGACTATGCTTTATTTCAGAAGCTCTCTATTATTAGGGTATTTTAGGATTTTAATAACATAGGAGTATTTCAAGGACTAGTTTTACTAAAGACAGTAAATAAATAGTAATAAAAGCATTAATTAAAAATAAATCGATTTAATTTTTCTTTTAATCTCTTATTGATATATTCCTCATTTAAATAATATTTACCCCATTTGTGACTAATTTCTAACAGCATTGAGTGATATTATAACAAACATATTTAGTATAACAAACATGATATTATAAAAACAAATAAGCACTAACTTAGATTTTTAATACTGTTTTTCTTATTATAACTTATCACAATGTATTAAATGATTGTATCTTTTTACAAAGTTGTGTTGTTTTATTCATTATTTTTATTTTTATATTTTAAAAAATATATTTTTATTGATGTAATAGTTTTTTTTGTGTGGCGAAAAAATCGGGTAATATAAGTACACTTTTATAATTGATTATTTTAAAAAATATTTAATTAATACTAAAAAATTATATAATATTAAATTAAAAAATTATATCAGTGATTAAGATAAGATATTATTATTGACGTGAAAAAATTGAGTGAAATAAGAAAAACTATACTTAATTTTCAATATCTTTTAAAAAGTATTGTTTTAATTATAGCTAAAATGTTAAAATATAAATTTATGTCGATCTATTTCATGGTACTAAGGAAAAAAAGTTAACTTATTAGTTCAGTACAAGAAAAAAGTTATTTAGAGACAAATTTTTAGCTATCAAATAAAATGGTTGCTAATTGTGATCAAAATAGTCACCAAATTAAATTTTGTCTGCTAAATAACTATAAAATATAAGTAATAATTGAATTTAGTGACCAATTAGGTTAAGATAATTGGTATCTAACATTAGCTACCAAGATTTTAGTGACTTATGCTATTAGATTCTAAATTGGTATCCAATTAAGTTAGAGACTAATTAAGAATCTAGTGAAATTGGTCACTAAAACCTTGATAGCTAAGGGTAGATACCAATTATCTTGACTTAATTGGTCACTAAATTCAATCATTACTTCTATTTTATAGTTATTTAGCAACTAAAATCTAATTTGATAACTATTTTGGTTACAATTAGCAATCATTTCATTTGGTAGCTAAAAATTGATCTTTAAATAACTTTTTTTTATAGTGGTTCGAACAACACCTAAGGAGTAAAAAGGGTCAAAGACTTAGTGAATCTATCACACATTATTTTGGTACAAATTGTTAGTGTACATTCAATTTCAGTTTTTTTTCCTCTAAATAATACAAACAAGTCTTTTTATGTGAAAAATGTATTCGTGCAATTAGTAATAATTAGAACATGAACATGGTTTTCATCAACAACTATATCTTTACTAAGTATGCAACAAGAAGAATCAAAAAAAGTTGAGGAGATTCTTTGAATTCGTGCTATAACTTTTAAATCTCAAACACTTTGATTTTATATATGCTATAATTAACAAGCTAAAATTTCATACACATTGTTATTGTAAAACTTTGGTAGTTTGTATGTTGTACATCCTTCCTCTCTAGACTTGTCTTATAAACCTTTATACGTGGTTTGTGGAAGATTATGGATTTTCAATATTAAAAAAATACTTGGATTTATTGATATTTAGATAAAGATCACAATGTTGTAAGAAAATAGTAAAAATACCTTGCTGCAACAAAATTTCTTTTATAGAAAATCTTTAAAAGAAAAGGACTGAAAATAGTCTCAAATAGAAAAAACGGTATAGTATATATATATATATATATATATATATATATATATATATATATATATATATATATAAACTACATTTTTTTTTCTTTTTATCTTATCTCATTACACATTTTTTTAGAGACATTTTTTGAACTTATACTAAATTTTTTAAAAAGTTCACGAATACATAATTAAGCCTTACTTACTTGTTATCTTGTTTATTTCAAACATAACTATGAAAAACTTCTAATCAAATGGTGCAAGACAAATAAACTCACTAGATAACTGATAGACAATTTATAGTGATGTGTAAACAAATGACAAAAGGCTAAATGATGCAATAGTAAAATGATGTAATGTGCAAAAGATGAAGAATTACAATGTATATAGTAAAATCTTATTAGAATGGAACCTAATGAAATGAACAATTTAAGCACAATAATAAAATGTGAAAAAACAATTAAACTTATTCAAGCAATTCATTATGATCAAGTAGAGGAACCAACAAACAAATTTGACTAATCATATGGATAAACTTAGTTAAATATTAGAGCATGATTACACAAATCAAAACTATTTCATGATTTTAGAGACTATTGATTGTCAGGTGAATGAGAGTATAAGATATAGAAATGTGTGAAAAATTATTGGCATGCTAAATGGAAGAAAATTATCGACATAATAGACTTAAAAATAACTATCTCAAACAATTATCAATAAATATTAGAATGACAAAATAATTCGTTTATGGAGATAATATAAGGGTATCATCCACAATAAATATTAAAAGGGTACAATAAATGGATAATTTCATTAACTGATATTAGTATTTTAATTAATGGGTCAAGTATGATATTATGGTGTCTAACTTGCATATACCTACTATCTATTAGTTATTTTTAATTTAGATTTTCTTAAAAAAAATCAGGTGATTAAATTATTTAGAATTTGATTTTACATGTTGATATTTTTATTTAAATTTCTGACATTAAAATTCGTTTTAAAGGGATTAATTTTATTTAAATATATATTTTTCAGTACAAATTATTTTTAAAAAGACTAATTTTATTTATACTAATATTTTTATTATATAATTTTTTAGATAACACTTTAAGATCAATTTCTTCTTTAATTTTATATTTCAAATAATTATTTCTAAATACTTTTATTTATTTAAAAGAAAAAATATGGATATTCATATATAATCACTGCTATAAAAATGGTGGCAAGTAATTTTATGCAAATAAATTTTTTTATATATAGTTAACTTGTGGTCCAGTAAGATGTTGGTATGTATTTTGTCTTTCACCAATCTCTGAACACTTGAACACTGGTATGATAATTAATTTGAGATCAATTTCATCAACAATATAACCATACTCACAAAATACTTTATCGAGCAAAAGGCCAAAAACGAGTAAGATTTTCTGCATGAACACGTGAGTGTGTTCACTTCACAAAATAGTGACATTCACAGGTGAGTTATGAAGTAAAAATCTATACTTCTTCGCATTTATTCTCAGAACAAAGCAGAACTCTAGAGTGAATGTCCCTGTAGACTACAGTGGTGGTCCCATGTGTTTTTCAAAATTTTGTTAGCTCTTATACTAAATTGAGAAAGGGTTGATACATTTTCTCATGTTTTTCTTCTTTTTTTTATTGTTTACTTCTTTTCAATCAAATAACACAATCCTTGCATAAAATACCATAATAAAAGAATTAATTAATTTAATTCAATAATAACAGTGGGAGTGATTTAAAATATAAAATTATTTTTAAAAACAATTTATTTTATTTAACATCTAGTAATTAATGAAAATTGGCAATAATAAACATAAAAATATGTTGATGTATTTAACTCATAACAGTGAATTTAAATTTAATTGAAGATTAGGAAATATATGGTGTATGCAATATTATGTGATGGATCTAGGGTTTGTACTTGTAGGTGATATAGATCTAGAGAGTATATATGTGAGCAATGATAAGAGCATAAACGACACTCCATACTCATCTTTTTCTTGAAATCATTAGTGTAGTACAGAACGTCACAAACCTCTGAAATTCACTCACATTGTGGATGGCCCCCTCTCCTACTACTGTACCCTAATTTTTGTCCACATTTCTTTGTGCTTTAGTTCCATCTTCACTTCAATTTCGCATCACACATGTTATTTTAGTTTAAATGTACAATATTTATAAACTTTTAAAAAGTACTATTATTGAGGTTAAACATTACTTGTTTTGTTACAAATCTCTAACTTCTAACATCAAAACTTCAAATGCCAAGAAATATATATATATAAAGAGTGCGTTAATACTTTAGTAATATTCAGTTTTTTTTATTTATTTTAGTTTAAAATAATAAATAAAAATTAGTAATTATAAGTAAATGTATTTTCTTTCTTACTCACTTTTACTGTATATTTTTTTATTCAAATAATTTTATTTTCTATTTCTTTATTTTCTTTTTCATTTCCCCATTTTTAATCATCATATCCAAACAAAATGCATAAGAAAGTGAAATTAATTTTTTAACACAAAATAAATTAACTACATGAATTAAAAAAAATAAAAAAATATAATTATTATATTATTTCTCAAGAAAATATGTAAGACAATACTAGTATGGCCTAATTTATTTGAGTTCAGAGGATGGCGCTAAAATTAAATATAGAATGAAAATGTTTTTTTTTAACTATAAATATATTTAAAATAATTTATTTTATTTATTATAAAATTTCATCTTTATAAAATTACAAATTATTTATACTTTTTTCTAACTTTCTGAACTATCTTTGTGGAGAAAACTGAGAATAGATTGAGATTGGGTTATTGGAATTTTGACTTAGGTAGTTTTTTTTCCTCTTATAATTAATTTATATTTTCATTCTCTTTTTATTTTTTACGTGAACATTTTTATACTGTCTATCTGAATTATTTGAGGGATATGAATTTCGTGATCTGAATAAGCGAAAGTATTAACTTTATAAGCTAAAATTTTAGAAAGATTTATGAAATTTACGAGGAAATCTATTTATTTTAGGAGTAAATGGTTGATTCTAAAGATTTCTTGAGAATTAAGTTGCCTTCAAGAAGGAGAACTAACCTACAATTACAAATACTTTTGATTGAGGTCTTATGGAAATCTGTAGACTATTGCGAAGTTGGATTAATGTTGTTATGACTTTGGAATAATAAAACAATTAGTGATATTAAGTTTTTTATCCTAATTTTGACTTAATTTGAGTGTTAAGTAAAATCAAAATTAGTTTAAGTTAGTATATACATAAGTTGGAATGGGAAATAAGTCTATTGTGGTGTTTAAAACATGTTAGAAAATATAAGAGTGATTAAACTTGAATTATATATCACTTATTAATGTATTATTTTTCTTATTTCTACAGGTTTAAGTGTTCTATATATATTGTTTAAGTGTTAGACTAATTACTTATAAAAGATTATAATTATTTATAAAATAAATCACTGCTATTCAAGTCACTCAAGTTATGACTTGAAGTTTAAACGAGTGATGTCATAATAGTTCTTCTTTCTTTGAAATTCTCATTGTTGAAGTGACCAGTGGTTGTTCAAACAATGAAGAGTTAATAACTTAAAGTTAGTTTTGTAAGTTACTTAATGTAAAAAGTCACATCACTCAAGTAATGATATAGCACTTAGTGTCACTTATTTTTTCATTGGGAGATAGACACTTAATCATTCGTTGGGCCACTTAGGTAAGGAAAAGATCGAATCAATTCTCGCTCTTCTAAAATTATCATTGCTCACACAAGTTGACTCAAGCAACAAGAGATATTGCTTAAGTGGGATGGTTATTGACATTTTCTTGTTTGGTAAAGACAAGTTGCTTAAGTTAGAGTGTCTCACAAGTGACATATCTCCTCTTATTTCAATTACATGTTGTTAACTGTATGACTTGTAAGATTTATTGTTATGTGATTGAATGCGTAAATATATAAAATTATTGATTTAATTTGTATAAAACAAATGTATATGTGTGTGAATAAAATAAATGAGTATGAATCGATATATATGATGATTAGATTAAGCAAGAAAAGACATATAAGGAATGATATTGTGACCAAGTTATGATTGTTATATTAAAGAAACTTAGTAAGGAAAGGATATATCTTAACTTCAATTGTCTAAATCATAAGTAGTGAAAAGGTTCTTGCATAAAGCTTGTAAGGTATGAGCAAAAAACTAATCTCACATAAGAAGCTAAGATTAAATTACCAAATATATTTATGATGAGTCAAGTGTTAGTCTCTAATGTGACATACTTTATTTAAGTATTTTAGAAGGCATCAAGTTGTAATTATTATCTTAATGTTACAAGATACTTAATGTTACAAGATATTGATAATAATTGAGGTGAGCAATATATAAAAAGAAAAACATGCAACTTATTTTATTATTTAAGGTTTTATGTTAAGAGTGATGTGAATATATATCTTTTATATAAGAATTGATTTATAACTCAAAACTCATTAAATTCATATCTTTTTATATATCTAAATACAAATTTTCTTCAATATGTCCATTTAAAAATTTAACAAATATTATGATTTGTTGTTTTAACTTATAATGAGTTATTTTCTTATCAATTTGATATTAGTAGTGTTATTTTATTTTTCTTATACTTTTAAAAATATATAATAAATAAGAAAATATGAATATTTATAACGTTGTGGAGATAATAACGTATAAAATATCCTTTTTATATGAGTTGAAAATGCCATAAAACTTAAATAATAATGAGTGGTTGCAATCTTTTTCTTCAAAGTGTTAGTAGATAAGACTATTAGAAGATTAGAAGAGAGAGGGGTCCATTAAATGGCAGTTTTAAAATATATAAGATTTTTATATTGAATGTAGGATATGTTTTGAAAGTTTCTTTATAAATACTGAAAAAAAAAAGTGAGAAGGAAGAAACAAAATGATTTTCTCGGTAAAAAAAATTAAACTTTTATACAAATTAAAAAAAAATAAGAAGTTATATAAGAAAAACTTTATAAACTAATTTATACATTAATTAATTTTGTTAAACTCGATTTTTTTCTAATATGAAAGAACATTTCGAAAACGTCATATTCTCAAACATTTCTACTACTTCCTGTTTGGTAATAGGATGTTCAACAACGTAATTACTTTAATAAATTGTTTCCCCATAATTCGTTCCACTAGTACAACTTGAAAAGATTTTTTATTTTGGTGTTCTCGAAACAAGTTTGGGCAACTTCAATAAAATTAAAACCTATGTACTCTCAAAAGTAGAAAAAGCCTGTATCAGGGTTCATAATTATTAATTTCATGATTTTCACCATTTCTATGGTTGACTGTGTTTGTTTGATTGACATTGAGTATTAGCAACATATTTTATAATGTGTATTTTTTTTATTGACAAAAGTAATTGAAAGTTATATAATTAAGAGAGAAAATAATTAATTGAGAGGTGTGAACTAACTAATATTTCTGATCTGAAATCAATTTTTGTAAATAATAAATAGTGTTTAAAAAGTGTATTATTATTATATTGGCATTAGCAGTTAATTTGTGGCTTAATTAAGTTGCCGTTCCTCACAAATCTGTAGACAAAAAGGGGATAGTGAGGGTATAAAAAAAAATTCATACTAGGGAAAAATAAAAGAAAACAAGTATAAGTAAATATGAAAAACTAAGCAACAGAGAATAAAGAAATAATCCTAACAAATTAATAGGTGTTTCCTTTACTCAAATTATAAGAATAAAGAAGGTATTGTTTCCACTAAAATTTTTATAAAACTATTAAATTTACTAATTGAGTTAACATCATTAGATAATGTAATTCCTACATAGAAAATAAGATGTAGAAATTTCTAAACAAGTACTAAATGATGATTAAGCGAAAATGAAATATAATTTTTCTATGGCTTCACTTTATATCGTTGAAGTCCATTTATTTTTTTAAAAAAAAATAGTTATTTTTATTGGAGTTATAAACATATTGTTTACATTTTGAAAAATTCCCTTCCCAAAATTTCATGCTATTTTAGTTGGTATAACACACAAAAAGGAAACACTTTCAAATTTTTCTCAAGAAATAGTAAAGTTTGACATTGGTACAATACTAATTTCTTTCATTTTCTTTCTCATCTTCCCTAAAACAAACAATGAATTCCTTTTCCTTTCAAAGCTAACCGTGATGATAAATTTTTTTATTTAGATGAAATAAATAAATAAATGTAGAAGAACCCTATTGAATTCAAAGAAAACTAGTGCCTTCTTTAAACATAAAAAACTATATCGTATTTAATATGAATATTATGGACATAGAACTTAAATTCAAAAGTATTTATGAAGTTAAAAGAATTTTATAGTAAGGAATCTAATATGCGGTTGTTAAAATTGTATATAGAAAAGAGTGGTTGTTAAAATATGAGGTTATTTTATTACCATAGAGCACAGTATCATATGAGAATAATAAAATATGTGAGCATTTTAAGGAATGATCACATGGTGATTATTATTAAAAGTATGGGTCAAATGAAGCGGGACCCGTAAGCGATGGCATGGTATCGCAAAGGCGACGGTGCAGGGTAAGGTTTCCGACAGAAGCAGGTGGTCCATTGGCCCACGTGTCACTCTGATAACTGTGGCTGGGAATGTGCGAACCACACCAATCTTAATTCTTAAACCCCATTCCCTGTTGGGCTTCAACACCTTCTATCATGTCTCCACATGCCTCAAATCAAATGCTACAGTTTTGGGTCAACCACTTTCATTCAACAACACTTTCACCACTGTTCTTGCTAAAACAACTACTAACAACTCCAATTTTTTTATCATAAAATTTATATGAAATAAAATAGTTACATACACAACTCATAAAGGATTCACTCGATTATACCTTTATATTTTTACATACATTTCATTGAAAGTTACTAATTTTCTTCTTAGAAGTTATACCACAAATATTTATGTATATTTATAAATAGATTTTGTTCCACACGTTTAATTATTTATTTTTATATAAATTTTCATTCCATTTTTTTTCTTTGAACAGAATAATTTTACTTCATTCATTTCATTTAGCTGTATTAAACAACTTTAACAATCTCACACTTAATAACTAATTTTAATTTGTTTTTATATTTTGATCAATAAAATAACTTTTTTTAGCTTATTATGTTAATAAGTTAATTAAAGTTAGAACAGGAATTTGTTTTTTTTTTAATATTCTTCATTTTTGTTTACATGTTTGATTTTTATTCTCTTGTAACTTTTTTAATATTAATACCTCATTTTTAAGTAAATATATCATGAAGTGGTAGCGAAGATTAATGTATTTATTCTATAATGATATATTGAATATTTTTGTTTGATGTAGTGCCCTCAAACTATCACCATATAAAATACTTCTCCTAGGATTGAATCCTAACCCTCTTAATAGTCATCGTCCTTGAAGCCATATAAATTCTTTAATAGCTTTTATTATTACAATATACTCAATTTTGTAGTTGTAAAACATCAGTCTTCTATATTTGAGAGATATCCAACTAACTATAGCATTAAAAGTGAAATTATAACTACTTCTTTGAAAATCAATTTCACATCCAAAGTTTACATTTATGTAATCTTGCAATTTTAATTCTCCTTTACCAAACTACAAACACTTCTTTGTAGTGTCTCATAGGTACCTCAAAATACAGTTGACTACTTATTAAAAGTTTTACATACATTTGACATAAACATGCTTACATCTCATTGCATGACAAATATTTAATCTCTGTAAAAACCATTATATACACCAAACCTCAAATTGCTAAAACATGTGGAATCTTAGTCATGAAATCTTTCTTTTTATGTTTGAGTCAATTGATCCTTAGAATGGAATGTTAAATCTTACAAAACACAATTAATGTATATGCTAGAGATGCCTGCAAAAAAGCTCTTTGCTTATCCCTTATGGTAGGCATTCCATGGATTTTCTTTGTTGAACCAAGTCCTTCATGTCTATTTCTTTTGAAGGCTGCACCTTCAAGTTTTCAATTTCACTCATTTAACTCTGCTACTAGCATATTATCATCATAAAGTAATAAAATGATATAACTAGATTTATATTTTTTTGAAGAAATAACAATAATTATCATTATACTTCTGAAATCCTTCCATGTATATGAAGTCATCAAACTTCTTATATTATTATCTTCGTGCTCACTTCAAGCCTAACAAACTTTTATACAATCTACACATCATATTTTCTTTCTTTTTCTCTAAGAAACCTTCAAGTCAGTGCATATAAATCTCCTCGTCTAAATCACCATGAAAAAGTGCATCTGGGAGTCAAACTCCGTTTGTGTGTCAAAAAAAATGTAGCCTTCGAATGACGACTAGGGTCTGAAGGATTTCTTTTCTCCTCTTTATATATCTATCTTCCTCCATTGTTCATCCTTCTTGGCTTATTGGGGTTTCATGTAATCAATATTGAGTTTATATATATGTCTTTCCTTTCAGAGTTAATATTTTGATTCTTTGCTTACTGCTTGTTGTGTTGATTCATGGCATGATATTTAATTCTTAGGGAATTGGGAAATATCATTTCTAATCAGGATCTGAATCAAAATACCAAGTGAAAGACTATGTCTTGGAATCAAGCATGATTCATTTGTTGTCTTAAGACCCTTATGCAAAAGCAAGTCTTTTCTATATTATTAATCGAGGAATTGACGATTAATATGAAAGCTTAGAGTCATTCACCTAAGGAATTAGGGTTTGGGTAATATTGTGGGTTGACATTGATATTTGTTTGGAAATAAGGTAAATGATTTATGCATGAGAGTGAGGTTTGACAAAGTTTAGTCCTAGCAATTGCATTTCATATCATTTCCATTCTTTTTCCACATTTTAAGTGCTCATAAAAATACCAAAAATATTTTAATTATTTTTACATAATTTTATTTTCTTGTTTATGAATTTAAATATTAGAAATAATTTGTAGTCTAAATTTGTTATCAATTGCATTTATTATTGTGTATTGCACAAATCCCTTAGGAGAGAATGATATATATATTACTAATTACATGAACGACTGGTGAACTTACCATCGGAAGCAAAAATTATGCTAACAGGTTTTTACATCTAATTGTTCAAGTAAGAGTTCTTCACTAGCCACCCTACTTAAGATAGACTTTATAATATTTAACTTCACAATTGGAGCAAATATTTTAGTGTAGCCAACTCATTCTTTTTACTGATATCTTTTGAAAGCTTTTGCTAATATATTTTGAAAACTAGTCAAATTTTATATCTCATAGAGCAATCGTTATCCTTTTCCATTCAATAAGTCATTTGTTATGAAGTGTCTTCTTTTTCATGAGTAACACAACTAGTTCCCATGTTTGATTAACGATCATTGACTTCATCTTGATTTCATTGCGTCTATAGTTTGACACACTTCATAATTTTAAAGTCCCCTTTTATTAATCAATAATTAATATATATATATATATATATATATATATATATATAATGTATTTTTTTATTAGGAACATAAGTTTGAGAAGACCTTTGCAAGAATCAAAATAAAATATTTTGGTATGTAGATTTGTTGTTCACTATTATCTTCCACTAATTCCTCTAGACGAGAACTCTCAACCATGATTATCCACCTTTAGATACACATGCCTACTCTATTATGTGTTTCTAGTGCTTGTGTTATCCTTATCCTTGTAATCACTCTTTCATTGAATATCACATCTTTAACACAAAATATGATTTTGTTTTCATTATCCTAAAGACGATATCCAAACTCATCCTCACTATAACCAATGAATGTGCATTTCTTTAATTTGAGATCATGTTTATTTCTACCTTGGTCGCTAATAAGCATATAAGTTACACAATTAAAAATTTTAAGATGTGTAAGTTTTATCTATATTTCACTTCATACCTCTTATGGTGTTTTATGTTTCAATGGTACAGATTGACTACAATTGACCAAATAAGTTATGTTAATAACTTTTGTCCAAAAATTTTTTGGTAGGCTTGATTGTATACACATGTGTTTAGCTCTTTCTAGTAGTGTGTGGTTCATAGACTCGTTTATATCATTATATTGAGGAGTACCTAGTATGATGTTATCCATTTTTTATTTTATATTCGTGAAAAACTTCTTAAATTTGTTGTTTTCGTATTCACTATTATTTTAATCATGACTTTTTTTTAATCTTTAATCATATCTCATTTTCAACCATAGATTTTCGTATCTTAAAAGTCTTATATTTTTTTGACTTGTATTTTAGAAAGTAAATCCATAAATTCCTAGAGTGATCATGTGTAAAAATGACAAAAGTATTGATTTCCCACAAATAGATGACACAAATGTTGGATCTCAAACACTACAATGGACAAGCTCAGGTTAATTTTTCCTACTTTGGAGTTATTCTATTTATGTAAAAGTTAATTCTTTTGTGCTTTCCATGTGTACAATCTACACACATGTCAATTTCAACTCCTTTAAAGTCTTGATAATATCCCATTTGAATTCATAATATTCACCCTTTTTCACTTGAATGACTAAGTTTTTTATTTCATAGATTATGATGTTTATTATTTGTTGCAAATATAACAAAATGAAGTGTCCTTGTTATATAAATAGTGTCACTCTCTTATTAGCATGAGTCATGAATACACCCTTTTGAATATATCAATGATATTCATATAAGATTGTTTTGTAAACTATTGAGATTAAGTTTTCACCAAATTAGATTTATTTTGACATTTTTTCAATTTCCAAATATACTCGTTTAACTTAATCTTCATCGTTCTTTGTTAACAATATCAAAATATTGTTCATTATCAAGGTAAACCTTTTCAAGATTACCAAGGACATAATTCTTAGGATTCTCTTTATGGAGTAGTATGAAAAGATGATTTAGAATCTAAAATCCAAGATTCTTCGTTATTCTCTAACGAGCGTAGTAATGTATTATGTCTTTCTGAGGTGGAGGTAAGATTTACCTTAACCTTTGTTTATTTTCATACCATTCAGATAATAAATCTATGAACAAGTCTAGCTGAAAAAATTTTGTTCATTTTTGTACCATTCAACTTAAAAGGTCACAAAAAACTTCTCCGCTCCACTATACTTGAAAACAACAAAAGACTTCTCCAAACACAAAGTTTCCCTCTTGAAGAAAAAACCAAATACCCTTTCAGAATTCGACCTCCCGATAGCTGAATCGTGGTTGGGTCTAGAAGTTGACACAACAAATTAAAAGTGAGAATTTGGTTGTTGGGGAATCAAATTCTCATCTTACACAGTGAATGATGTAATTGTGAGAAATAAAATAAGATGGATGCTACTTGCATAATTTTTCTGTGAAAGGATACTATTGCTAAAAAAAAAAAAACCTCTATATTCTCTATGCAAAACTGTGAAGAAGTTGACTATTTACCCAATTCTCCTAGACAAATCTATATCATAAATATAATTGAATTTCAGTTCTAAACTTCAATTCTGAGAGTAACATTTCAACTTTCTAATAGAAATGACAAAACTTATCGGATGCTCGTACTTCTTTGTCAAATTCAATTAGGTTATGACAATATTAATTTCATTGAGATGTTGTATTGTTAATTCTCATTTTTATCTAAAATTTTGATAATCACTTGATCATATTTGTATGAGATTGAAGGATACAAACTAGAAAAAATAGTCATAAGACTTTTTGTGATTGTCTCTTTTGCAAGAAAGCAACCTTGCAAAATAATTGAATGACTCTAAAGGCTAAATAAATCTCTATCTATTTTCATCATTTTTTTTTGTCTCCTTTAATTTGTTTCCTAAAAGAGAATCACACAACTTCTTCTCTTAATAATATTCTTTTATCTGAATATTCTAAAAATCCGTCAACATCATCAAACTTTCACTTTTATAAGTTTTTTCTTTCACAAATAGTTCTTCCAATCAAATATTATTTTAACCAGATTGTTTACAATAATAAACATTAATAAATACCAAAATTTCAATGAAATATAAAAAAAATATACAAATTTTTCATAGTTAAATTTATAAAAATAAAATAAATATGAAATAAGCACAAAAAAATATAACATATAATTCTATGTCTTTAAAATGCTATAAAAAAATTTATAAAGTAGATACTTACAAAATACTTAATTCAGAACTTAGTTACACCTAAATAATATAAATAAATATTTTATTCCTTAACTATTTTTTGCAATTTTCGAGATTGATTTTACCGTAATCATAACAAAAGTATTTATACATTAAAAAAATTGTTCCATCTAAATTTATTCTTTTTATGTAATTTATTTTACTGAATTTTTTCTAATAATATGTTACTTTATTGATTTTGTATGACCACATTCAGCGAGAATGTAGTTTCAATTTTTGAAATTTTCGATTCTCTTTTACTTTTGTGTGTAGTTGAATGAAGGAACAAATTCATTGGTAATGTGACACTGTCACTGCATTTAGTATTGCTTTTTAAGTAACCTTTGTTTAGGGGTTAAGTGGTGGTAAAAGATGCATAAAAGATTCCTAGACAAATATCACTATAAAAATAATTAATCATAATTTAACCGTACGTGCACCTTATGTACTTTCCTTGCGACAATAACATCGCAATTATCTAATTATCTAATTCAAATGACAGACTAGAGCACTGAAGTGTTTCCAACTCCTTCAGACTTGTAACCCAAACAATGGAACAATAAACCACATGAGATGTACCCAAAATTGACTAAAATTATAATAAAATTATTAAGACAAAATATAACATTTATTAACTATTAAATTAGTGGGAGATCAAAATTTCATTACCATTAATCTATAACTATACATTAAAAGATTGGATGTTGGGACTGCTATTTAGTCTACACAATTTTTCTTTTACCTTTATAAATATAATTAATGGAGATTAGATAAATTACTTTTACCCTTACAGGCATAATTATTTTTATTGATTTAATGGTATACAAAATTTCAGTCACCATAAATATCAGTTAATGTAATCAAAGATTATAAAAATTAGTAAAATGTAATTATATGCATATAATTTTTTTAGTTTCATTATAAATTTAATAATATTTTTTTAATGATTATTCTTTAACTACATAATTTTTATTATAGTTAACAATTTTTTAATTATAATTAGTTCCGTTCATCTATAATTTATACTTTTACATAAAGAAATCCATCATTGGAAATCTAAATCATATTTTCATATCAGATTTTAGTTAGACAATTTTAGTCTTTTGATAAATAAGAGATAACTTACTTATTTAATATAATAAGTAATGAAATATTTTTATATTTTAAAATAATTGAATAGCTTTTATTTTAAAAATAACTACGATATATACTTTTAAGATTATTCTTAAAATTATTAAAAGAGATACATCATTTTATAAATTTTTGGGATAAAAAATTGTACCTTTTAATAAATAAAAAATAATTTATTTAATAAGATAAGTAATTAAGTAAATTATTTTTATTTTAAAATAATTAAATAAATGTTCTTTTTAAAAAAACCACTGCATAATTTTTTTAACACTACTCTTACTTATATATACATATTATATTATTTTATGGTTCTTATCTTTTATATCCATTCTCATCCAAATAAACATATTAGTTATTCTAATAAAAAATGTAAATATAATGAAAAATAATAAATATAACTATTTAGTGTATATTTTTTTAATAATAATTAAACGTTTAAGTGTATATATATATATATATATATGAACACTTGTCTCTCCACTAGTAATTAATAATAGGATTGAATTTTATAATGTATAGGTGGACACTTATTTTACCTCTTTTGTCTATATATTTATCAACCAACTTTTTATTTCTATTATCTAAGAAAATTATCCATAAAATTCGAATGTATTTTTATTATATACTTACAATCATCAGTTTCTAAATTAAAATTAAAATATTTTATAATTAATTTTTTATACATATTTTATTAGAATTTTTATTTTTATTTTGATAGACCCCAGTGTACCTATTAAATAATTATAATATTATAAAAGATAATAAAACAATTAATTTTATAATTATTTTTTATGTATATAAATTTTATAGGTTAATATAAATTTCAGTAATATTTTTTAATTAATTTTGTTATATTAATTACTTTTCACACATGTGCACAATAAATATATTTTCACTATTAATATAACGAAGTTAAATAACCTTATTTTCTGCAGGTTTCTATTCTCAGTTTTAATCAACTTATAGTGTATCTTGAATGACAACCCACTATCCTCTTATCTTTATGCATAGTTGCTCTGTAGTTCTTTTTTATTTGGGAGTTTAACTTTACACTGGGAGGAAACACAGGAAATACTGTAAATGTTTCTTCTATCTAAACAAAAGGACACGTGCAGAGTTGAAACTGCACATGCTATGTTTAATAAATTAAATCAAAACCCTTGCAATTAGTGCGGGTAATCCATTAAAAATTGTCTTTGTCTTTGGCTAATGGTTACCATTCTTTATTGTTGACTATAATAAATACTAATGTTCTGGCACAAGGTTTATAAAATAAGTGACCACTTGTGAGGCACATTGCCCTGGCATTGGAGAAAGTAATTATTTACCGCATCTATGATCCATCACGTGCTTTGCACGACATCCATGGAGAACAGACAAAGCAGATTTATTTACTCACTTTATTTTTTCTTAATCAGAAATGGGCAATCTCTGATGAGAAAAAGATTCTTGGTAATTATGAAAATACTAACTTCTCATAAAAGGTTAGCAATTATGAGATTGAAGACTTTGATCAAAATGGTCCAACCAAATGTGCTATCAGGGAAAGTTGAACTTCTTAAAGCTTTTTATTTGTGGTCGGAACTATTATTAATCATCATCCTAAATACTAAATACTGTGATAATAATTACCGTGCCACTCAGTTCCCATAGGTCAAGGTTTAGGTCTCTTCATCTTGTACTTTCAACTTTTGACAACTGATATGCATTTTACCACACTCTTTTATTACAGTCTTCATTGATTCTAATGACACCCCACCATGCACGCACACGCTCACAAAATGTTAAATTATGGGAAATGGCTGTCCACAGAATTTGATTTGTCTATTGTAATTCTCTCTCAACTTGCGGACTAGGGAATTATCAAGCATTTAATATTGAGATTGATTCAATAAGCATGCGCACTCAGCAGATGGACACTGGCGGTGACACCTACCTAAGTTGGTCCTAGTTCAAGTGCCTTAGCTGTTCCTTTTTTGATTTTAACAGGAAAATTCCATAATAAAATGCGATGTGAAATGAAAGTAACAGGGAGATAGATGATAAATACAGACATACAGACAGAGTATTGACTCCTGATTTGTGATGCTCAATTAGGCCAAAATTATTTATGACCATATGAAGAGAAAATACTATGAGTGGAGTCATGCTTTTCCAGGAGGGTAAACTAGCAAACAGAACAAGAAAGATCAGAAGGCACAGAACATCTTGGTGGGGTGACTGTAGGGTATAAATTTCTTACTCAAGTAGACCTGATGTTAGAGTCGGTTTAGAGGTTTTAGAGGCATGTTTTGACAACTTATATCGCAAATCGAAGCAAAAGTTGCAGTTGATCAAATGGGGGAAAACAAATCAAGCAGCCTAAAGAAAGAGTCAAAAGATCCTCCACTTAGTCCCCATCACTGGGGTCCCAGATTAAACAGAACCTTTTCAAGATTATATCTGAATGAAAAAAGTACTTTGAGAATTCTAGGAAAACACAGATGGTAACAACTGAAGCTGTTTATATACAAGTTAAACAACTTTTTTCTTATGTATAAAATAACAAGACTACATACATCAAAAGCATTCATTCCCCCTTTTAACCGTTTCCCTTTATGTCTGAAATAATTTGAAGCGGCAAAGAAGGAAAAAACTTTGAGGGGAGTTGAATCCGTTGTCATCTCCTCTTCTCTCTTCTTGTCTGTTTCCCAAAGAATCCACCTGACACTTCCCGGAATTTGATGCCTAATGCTTGCTCAATTCTGGAGCTTCTTTAATGCTCATCTCCACCATTTCAACGGCATTGAAACCTTCCTCTTCGGTGGCTATGGTTGACTGAGAATCAATCCCAGATCCCACCTGAATCTGCTTGAACATTGCCATCACTTCAATCATGGTGGGGCGTCTCCATGGCCGATCATCCAAACAGGAACATGCAATCTTCAGGTGCTGCAAAAGCTCCATCTCCAGATTGGGGTCTTCCTTCATGAGCTCCTGGTCAAAAATATCACTTATTTTCAGCTTCGCATGTTGTTTGACCCATCCAACAAGATTATTGTCACCAAAATCAGCTGAGTCGGTAGGCCTTTTCCCAGTTAGCAGCTCCAGCAAAACCACACCGTAACTGTAGACATCACCTTTAGTGGAGCATCTGAAGCTCTGGTAGTACTCGGGAGGAACATACCCTGGGGTACCCGCCAGTGTGCTCACACTCAAATGTGTATCCATAGCACTCATAAGCCTAGCCATTCCAAAATCAGACACCCTGGCTTCCAGATTTTCATCAAGCAACACATTGCTTGACTTCATGTCTCTATGAATGATGTGAGGGATACAATTATGGTGAAGAAAAGCCAATCCCCTAGCAGCTCCAATTGCAATTTTCCTCCTAATCGACCAGTTCAGCTTTATCCCGGCTTTCTTCTGATCATGCAGAACATCCTCCAAGCTCCCGTACTTCATATACTCATAAACCAAGAGCCTCTCCTCCCCAACCTTGCAGTATCCCAGCAAGGGAACAAGGTTCCTGTGCTTGATTTTTCCAATGGTCTCCATTTCAGCAGTGAACTCTCTGTCCCCTTGTCCACTGACATGAATCAGTTTCTTGATGGCAACAACACTTCCGTCCTTCAACTGGGCCTTGTAAACATCACCAAATCCACCAGAGCCGATGAGACTGTCATTGTGAAAGCCATTGGTGGCGTCAAGAAGGTCAGCAAAAGTAAGCTTTCGGAGAGGCTTCTCAAAAGTTGCAAGGTTTATGCTAAGCGCTTCACGAGTACTAGTGTGCTTCCAGCTCACATTGGCTGGACCCGAATGCGAATTACCATCCATGTAGGCCTCAAGAGCAGCCTCTTTCTTCTTCCTCCTCTTTCTGGTCTCAATGGCAATTATGATCAATCCAAAGATGCAGAAGAGGGAGAACAGCAATCCCATGGCCACGCTCCCCGCCAGAGAAGCCTGCTTCCGGTGAGACTTCATACGCTGTGCACTCGCACTGTTTGCAGCATCCGACACACATGGGGACAGAGGAACACCACAGAGACCAGAATTGTTCTGAAACCTTGCCGCAGGAAAAGTATCAAATTGACCCGACTCAGGAATAGTCCCCGAAAGCATGTTGTTGGACAAGTCAATCTCAGTGAGCAAGGAGAGCCCCGTAAGGCTCTGAGGGATTTGCCCTTCAAGTCTATTATTGGACAGATCAAGAATATTGAGATTCTTCATCTTCCCAAGTTCCTGAGGAATGCTCCCAGACACATTATTGTGTCCCAAATTGAGAATGGTCAGATAGTACATGACCCCAAATTCCTTTGGAATACTGCCTGACAACATGTTGTGGGAGATATCCAAAAATATCATAGAACCATTATGGTTAAACGTTGGCTGCAACTTACCTCCATAAACCCTGGTGAAATTGCAGGGATTCTTGGTGGAAATCCTGTTGAGCTGCTGCTGACTGATCCCCGCAAACTCCAACAAGTTCCCTGCTCCATGGCACTCTTTACTCCCATCGTTCTTTATGTATACATAAGTCTTCCCATTGATGAAATTTACAGCAATATTCCCTGACTGCTTGGACAGCTCTGGCGGAATGGGGCCCGTGAGTGAGTTAGTATTCAGATCCAACCATATCAGACTAGTGCAATCGCCAAGCTCCGGAGGAATCTTCCCGGTGAAGGAGTTATTACTGAGTTTAAGTATAGCCAGATTGGAAAGCTTCCCAATCCAGGCTGGTATCTGGCCACTTAGCCTGTTGTTGGAGAGGGAGATCCAATTGAGCTTGGTGCAGTTAACGAGGCCAGAGGGAATGTTCCCACTCAACTCATTGAAATCCAGGATAAGATTCTCGAGACTCTTGAGATACATCAGCTCCTGGGGTATCTCTCCGTGGAGCTGGTTCAGCCAGATAATCAAGTCCCGAAGCTTGGAGAGCGACCCTAGGCTTGGAGGGATGGTCCCAGTCAGAAAGTTGAAGCTCAAGTCCAAGGCAACAAGGTTGGAGCAGTTGCTGAGCGTGGGAGGAATAAAACCCATGAACCGGTTATTCTGCAGGTAAAGTTCCTTTAAGTTATTCCCAGCAGCATCTCTGCACAGCGTTCCAGGGATTGGCCCGCTGAAGTTGTTGGAACTCAGATCCAGCAATTCCAAACTCGAAAGCTTCGACAGCGACAAGGGGAGAGGACCGCCGAACTCATTGAACGCCACCACAAGCTCCCTCAGACTGCTCATTTGAGTCAGAACCTCCATGGGCAGCGCACCGGAGAAGAGGTTGCTGGAGATGTCCAGCGATTGAAGGGAAGAGCACGCGCCGAAAGGGCGTGGAAGGTCACCGGTGAGATTGTTGGAGGAGAGATCCAGCTGGAGGAGAGTGGAGCAGAGGTCGGCGAGTGCAGGAGGAATCGGGCCATGGAAGTGGTTGGCAGCAAGGTAGACGAACTGGAGAGAACCAAGAGGGAGCGGAGGAAGCTGACCGGAGAACTGGTTACTGGAGACGTTGAGGTAGAGGAGAGCCTTGCAAGGAGAGAGAGTGCGTGCAATGTCGCCAAAGTATTTGTTGGCAGAGAGGTCCAAGTATTCCAGCGAGGAACACTCGCCCAAGGAAGGAATAGCGACGGAGAAGTTGTTGGAGGAAAGGTCCAAGTGCCGCAGAGAAGTGGAAGCGGAGAAGTCAGTATCTCCTGTGATTTTGTTCCCTTTGAGTGCCAGGTGTTCGATGTCGGGGTTGAGAAGCCAGAGCACGATGCCGGGACCAGAAATCTTGTTGTAGGAGAGGTCGACAACACGGAGGTTGTTGAGTTTCCAGTGGGAGGAGTTAAACTCGAGAAGGTTACTAGAAAGGTTGAGAGATTGAAGGTTTGAGCAGGATGCAAGAAAGGACATGTCGTTGAGGGAACCGGAGAGGGTGTTCTGGGACAGATCTATGGTGGTTAGGGAGGAGGTGCACTTGGAATGGGAGAGAGGAATGGTGGAAGGGCCGGTAAGGTTGGTGGATTTGAGGGAGAGGGACTGGAGGTGGTCGAGGGTGAGGAGGTAGGTGGCTACAATGGAAAAGTTGGTACTGAGAGGGATGGAGGTGAGGTCTATGGAAGTGAGGTGGGTCTGGTTGCAGGTGATGCCGGTGAAGGTACAGGGGCCCTGGTTTGGGAGCCAGTTGGGGAGCAGAGATGGGTTGGGGAGAGAGGCTTTGAAGCTGAGGAGTTGCTGAGAAGGGTCTCTGGTGGGAAGTACAGAGGAAGAAGAAGGTGTGCCAATGAAGAGGAAGGTGAAGTAGAGTATGAGAAAAAGAGAGCCTCTGTACAGGGCTTTCATTCTGGGCAGATGTAATAGCAAAGCGAGTGAGTGCTGCTTTTGTCTGTGGTTGTGTTCCCTCTGAGAGCAGTGGGGGTTGTGTTTAGGGTGTGAGCTCTGCCATGGGAGAGAGAGAGAGAAAGAGAGTGTACAATGTGAATAGTATAGAATGAAAGAGAGAGAGAGAGGGAGACTCAAAAGTCCTAATAAGGAAGGTGAGAAGGGTATTTATGAAGTGGAAGAGTGGACACAGCTGTTGTTGCTCACATGCCATGTGACAGTCTCTGTTCCTTAATTTCTTTAATCCAAAACTCCCTGTTTTTTTTTTTTTTCTTTTT
>Ga0209700_102543_pt1 | contig 36634 bp, 15 predicted proteins | sample SiratroredBW_FD_187528 | JGI IMG/M metagenome (GOLD analysis project Ga0209700, IMG submission 187528) | Root nodule microbial communities of legume samples collected from California, USA - Siratro red BW (SPAdes) (version 2) | ecosystem: Host-associated > Plants > Roots > Nodule | place: USA...
GTTATTTTTATTACCCATATTAATATTATTAATAATATTAGTATTTTAAATTTTATTAATTTATTATTGTTATTATAAATCTTATTAATATTGTTTTTATCAATATTATTTATATTATTATTGATATTATTTATATTATTGTTAATATTATTATTGTTGTTTTTAACAAAAATAATAATAATAAGAATAATAATAATATTATTAATGATAATAATAATGTTATTAATAATATTAACAATTATAATCATAATTATAAACACAATCATAATAAGAATAATAATAATAATAATATTATTATATAGTTGTCTAGTACACTGATTAAAGATTTTCTTTACCATTCAAAAGTCTTGAATTCAACTCCTTATCCACATATCAATATTAGTAGTTAATATAACCTTATAATAAAATCAATTATTGTTCTTAGATGTTTGCGTAAGAAAATTACACTACCATTATATATAAACCGTTATTATAATTTGACGCATTATTTTCATAAATAAATTTATAATTAAACAGTCAAACCTAGTTAATTTTCTTAACTGGAGAAAAAATACACAATCACCTCGGTTTCCTTTTTCAATTTAAAAAATTCAAAAGAAATTTCTCAAAACCTCTTATGACATAGTAGGCTGACTAGTTTCATTATCATCACGAAAACATCGTTCTCTTAAAAAAGAAAAGAAATAAAAGTGGGAACATATATATTTTTGTTAGTTCAACACACATCATGCCAAACATTGCACAAAAAAAGTCCAAGTACCCCTGATTAGACCTTTGCAGTGTTGTGTTGACAACCGTCACACGTCATTCATACGTAATATATATATATATATATATATATTAAGCTAAAGTATCATTCATACAAACGAATTATAATTTCGTCATTTTAAAAAATTATGTTTTAGTTTTAAAGGAAGGCAAAAAGTTACATTATTTTCTATGTAATGAGATGGTTAACTTTTATATCGTCAAAGAATTTTAAACACTTTAAGAAAACAAAATTTTGCATAAATTAAAACTATGTCGTAAATGAACGAATGTATAAAAATTCTTTTAAATAATTTCACTAAATTTTTATTTTCTACTTTGTGTATAACTTAATTTTAAGTTATATAGGTTAATTTTAAATCATGAAGAAGATTTTATTTTATTTTATTTCAACTTATTTATGCAAAAAAAACTTGTACAAATACATCTTCAGTATTAAGTTGTTATTTAAACATTACATTTTAATGATAATACATTTGACAAATGATAACAACAACGTAATTGTTGCACTTTTAAAATATGTTAAGTAACCAAAATAATCACCTGTTTATATCATATAAATTAATTTTGTGTTTTTTTTTCTTCTTTGTTATAGTTTTTCAAATTTCTTGAATTTTCTTCTTCTGTCTCGTTACATTTGTTGAGTAGGGTAGTCATTTAAAGTCATTAGTGGTAACTGAACCTCACTAACCCCATAAGAAATATGTCAAAATTAGGTACCCAATGTTTACAAAAGCCTTGTAATGTTAGTTTTCCAATCACAGACTAAATGGTTTTTGCTATTTAATTTAATGTTGGGTTCTCATTGTCGTTTTCATGGAAGTAGACTAATTAGACTGAAATATACTATTATTTCATGGCCACGGTTTCACCTGTATGCAAATTGAAATTTTTTTTGAGCGCGCACGTCTCCGAAACCTCTCAAAAAATCAGTTTTGTATAAAAATATAAAGAATAAATTTAGACGGTTTCTCATCCATTAGTATTTTTAAATAACTAAGACAACTATGGATTCATTTATGTTCAAACATTTGAAAATGAAATATTAAACTAAATCAAGAGATCTTTTATTCGGTAAAAGTGAACTTATACGATGATAACATATTTTTTTATTAGGTTTTCGGATCTACATGAAAAACTTCTCTATTTAAAAGGATTATCTGTTTAGGATTTGACATTTTAGAGACTCTTCTCCACCTCATCTGAGACTAGATTGTGTTAGGAAGTCACAAAAGTATAACCAAAAGTATAATCTTGGAATGACGGTTAGGGTTTGAAGGGTTTACTTTTCTTTTTATTGTATATCTATATTCCTCTATTATTCATTCTTCTGATCTTATTGAGGTTTGATGTAATAAATTCAATTCTCATGTAATTAACATTGAATTTATATATAAGTATTTCTTTTCAACATTAGTTGTAACATCTCATGTTTTTTACATAATAGGAACTCTATCATATAGAAATTCTATAATAAACCTAAATACAAATCTTTATACATTCATAAGAGTATTTCCAAATATCCTTCTCTACATAATATTTAATAAAAATATCTTCACACAATCACATTATAAAATTAAACTTCTTCATCAACTCACTGAGAAGTCACATAACTTAGCTCACACGTAATACATGATCATCGCAGATATTTAAAAATTGTCACCATCTAATTTCGTCCAGGTAAATAAAAATATAAAAAATATAAAAATAATAACAAAATGAATATGATAATAAGAAATACTAGTATATAAATAATAATATGAAAGTAAATAATCTTTCAAGTAGTTTGGTTTATTATTAGGAAAGAGGAAAAAAGAATGGAAAATGTTTCTAATTAATTCGTGGTAAAATAAAAAATATATTATTCATTTGGCTTAAGTTTAGATTTTATTGTTTTCTTTTCTTTTTTTAAAAAAATATAATAATATAATAAGTAAAAAGTAATATATATATATATATATATATATATATATATATATATATAATATTTTGTTTTTTTCTTTAGAAATAAAACATAAAAATAATATAGTTTAGGTTTTTATCTTTTTATATCATTTTTAGAAAAAATAAAATATTTTTATTGAAAATAAGATGATTTTCCCATTCTGATTTTATGAAAATTTTGATAAATAATTGGTAAGAAAGATAATTGAAAAATAAAATTTTGTCCATTTTCAAACGGTTTGTAGAAAAATAAAAAATAGGTGAAAGTCTAACCTTTCTGGTTTCAAATAAAAATAGAGTTTGCTACTCACACTGTTATATTTTTTTTTATCACACACTCCTCTCTAATTGGTTAAATTTTACTCCTTACACCCCTCTTTCTACACTTCTCTAACCTAGTTCTCTGTATTTATAGTTGTATCCTTTTGTTTAATTCTGTTTAATTGAAATTAAGAGACATTCATTACAAAATTGAATTTGAATTATTGAATTATTACAGGTTTCATTTTTGTTAATTGAAATTAGGGAGAATTATATTTTGTTTAGTTGAAATTAAGGGGAATTCATTACAGAACTAAATTTGAATTATTAAATTAAATTACAGGTTTCGTTATTTTGAGCGAGAATTATGACAATTCATTTTCAGATTCTATAATAAAGCAAAAATTTAAAAGTAATGTTGAAGGCTTTGAAAATTGAGTATAAAAGGGGATGAATTATTTCTTTCTGGACACAATTTCTTGTTACAATTTCTAGACACACGATTCACTTAAGCTCTTGATTTTCACATAATATTTTCTCGGCACCAGCAGAGGAAACAATCACCTTTCACGTAACACGTAAGCCAAGGCAGGTACAACATTTTACCTCTACTTCTATTGGTTTTTTGGTTCATTTCCAGTAAATGTACTGCATATTCACACATCATACTACCTATTCCTATTTTTTGTTTTTGTTTTTAATTTTTACGCCTCTTTTTTGTATGAAAAATTCAGTTAACATATAATTATAAATGTAATTGTGTGTTTGTTTGTTTTGTTGGTGGTGCCAGAGTCCCAGTTGACATAGACCCTCAGACTGGTGGGGCTTCAGGCCCTAATCATGCCTAATTTGTCAATTATTTAAGTGTCTTAGCACGTTTGAGGTCTCTATTGTGGTTCCAGACAGGGATCATGTGACTAAAGCAGAGAAAAATCTAATTTGGCAAGATCTTTGTGTAAGTCATTCATTTAAAGGTTAATTACGTGATGAGTATTTTTTTTTCTATCTTTAATGACTTATATTTATTTTATTTTGCAGACAAACTTTGAGTTTGAAACCACCAACTTCATTAGAATGAAGATTTTTTTATCTATTACCATAAAATGGAGACAATTCAAGACAAACTTAACCAGTTTGTAGATCTATGGTAAACACAAGGGGAAGTCCCCTTGTGAAAAATATGACATTGATGAAGAGACTTGGACACAATTTGTCCAAATTAAAGAGGATCCCTCGTGGCAGGTTTGTTTTTTCCATCACAATTTAATTAAATCCTTTGATGTCATAACTTAATTTTTTTATTTCGTAGTAGGAGGAAAGCTCGAGAGATTCAACAAAGGAATGTCACCCCCGACCGATTGTCTTCGGGTAGGGGGTGGGGTATGATTTATTGGAAAAGAAGTTGATGGAAGAAAAGTTAAAAAGATTAAAAGAAACGTCATTTTCTGATGATGTCATTTCTCCCCCATCCCTCGTAGTCGACATGAGAAATGAAAGTTGAGGACTAAAGTAGGAGGGTAGATGACATCTACAATGTCCCAAGAGATTGCCCAACGGATGGTAAGTTAATAATAAATTCATCATATCTAATGTCTTATGTTTTGTAATTAATGTTACATAATGTATTAATTTTTACAGGATTACCTGGTTGAGCAAAGCTCTTAGGGAAGTTTTGTCATCCAAGGAAGACAATATATATGACCACAACTATTGACACTGAAGAACACCCTGGTTGTGTCTAGACTGCTAGGTTTGATGTAGGGGTGAGACAGTATTTTGGATCAGCTCCCCGTTCTAGCTCATCTCAGAATGCAAGCATAATGGAGCAGCTAGCGCAAATGAAAGATGAATTAAGGGATCAATTAAAAGATCAATTAAGATCCGAGTTAAAATCACAAATAAGAAATGAAATAAGATGAGAATTTGAGTAATAGTTGGAATCCATGGGCATCTCACAGTAGCACACTCCTCTACTGGAACGTGTAGAACTACCTACACTTGGGAGAGCTAGCACAAAGGGGAGTTGTTATACTGAGGACGAGGAGGAAGACACAAACACTGATATGTCATATCGGTGTAAGTTATTTGTTGGATATCCTCCTCGACTGGCGATTGGGAGAGCATATGCCGCATTATCGACGATCCATACGGTGCTACTTCAAGGTGATTTTGCTAGAATGGTTGTCAAAGAAGTTAGATAGGTAGATGCTGAGGTGTAGTTGCCCACATCAGAGGTTAGATTTGTGGGGAAGGAACTTGGTACAATTATTGTGTAGCCTACACATCTCCTGTAGGCCATTTCTAAAAAGGCTTAGGTGTATTGTCATAATTTCTTTTCATGTTATTTAAATTGACACTTAATGTTATTTCAATTGACACTTAATGTTATTTCAATTGATACAGGATGGTGGGAGGAAAGATAAATCACCAATTGTTAGTGGTTTAACTCTTAAGTCTCAACCACTCTAGACAGATGTGAATCCACTTCTAGAGTTGACTAGGATTTCTAATGAGTTATTTGACAAAGCTTGTGCAATTCCTTAGGCTGAAACCATTTTTGGTGTGGACAATGTTGGTGTACCATTATACATACCCATGCAAGACGTGCTTGAAATCATCCAGGGAAACCAGCTGCTAAACATTGCAGTCATTCAATTATGGATGATGTAAGTATATCTTTTTACATGTTATTTGATAAAATATGTTTCATCAACCACTTTTACTAATATTGATATTAAAAATGCAAGTACATAAATCATTATAATTTGATCTAAGTAATTTAGAGAATATGAAAGTAATGGATTATATTTTAGGCCTCATTGCAACTCATGATTATCTGTCCCACAGATAACACTGTGGTTTGGTTCTCTTTGCATCGGAAGCCAAGTTCAAATATGAAACAAGTAGTACAAGGGTATGATTTAATTAATAAATAATACATCATGATTGTTTGTATAATATGCAAGTTACTAATCATCTTGGATTTTAGTGCAACTAATGTTTGTAATGTTCTTGGCAGAAGATCCACATCCACATCCCAAAACCTATGTTGGATATTTCCTCATGTATTTAATTCTAAATTTAATTTATTAAAAATTTTTATCGACTTATTTCATGATTTTATTTTAATGAAAATGCAACAAGCAACAAGGTAGTTGGGAATGTGGATACTATGTGATGCATTGGATGAGGACCATAACCCGAGTTTGTATCAGTGACTCTTGGGACCAAGTATGAACATGTTGAAATTGTAGATAAAATGATTTTCATGTTTCACATAATGATGATTAATAACAATTGTTTTCCCATTTCAACTTTTTCAATACCAGGAGCCATTAGACAACCAAATCATAGAAGATATTTGAAAAAAATGGGCAAGACACTTCATTACAATTAGAAGTAATAACTTATAGTTGTACATCTACAATTATATAATTGTTACATACATTGTGTTGTAAAATGTTGTAGATATTGTGTTGTAATTGCTTATTGTATAGAACTGTATTTCTGGCTGGAATGGTATATATTTTGAATTGTAAATTTGTAGGGTTTGGTTAGACCCTAATTTGAAATGCTTTTTTATTTTAAAAAAAGAAAAAACGTTACATACTATGTCTGTTAATGCCTTAAGTGATGTAGTATCCCACATACTACGTCGGTTAAGGTCTTAACCGACGTAATATGTGAATCTTAAGACTAATCACAACATGGTATAGAACATCGGTTGCTGAGGCCAACCGATGTCGTATACCCCTATTATATCGGTTGCTATATCCAACCAATGTAATAGAGACTTCATTTCTTAAAAGACTAAAGGATACTACATTGGTTGAGGGCAGATAACCGATGTAGTATCCTTCCCTAAACGTAAAACTAACCCAGTTGGGTTGGGTATTTGATGTCGATTCCTGTTAAAAACCGATGTAGTTTTCCATACATTACATCGGTTGTACAACTGATGTAATATATCCAAGACTTTTTACATCGACTACATCTACATCGGTTCCGAAACCGATGTAGAAGGTTCTCGAGAACCCATGTAGAAGAACATTTTTCAAATAGTGAAACAAAATTAGCACACCAGGGGGTCTCCCAGGAAAGTGAGGTGCATCACTAGGACAACTTAAGTAGTGTCGCAACCAGGATCATGACGGGGCGATAAAAAAAATTATTTTAATTTTAAAATATATTTATTTAGAGATTTAGAGTCGTCGCCATAGTTTAATAAGGAAAACTATAGAAAAACCAAAAATAAAATAGTCTACAAACCAAAGTAAGGGTTCGGGAGTCGGTTATGTGTCAGGAAGGTATTAGCACCCCACAACGCCCGTCCTAAGACGATACCTTTAATCAAATGAATAGAAATAAATGTGGTTTTACAAAATGTCATTTTTCCCAAATAATAACAATAATAATACGAATAAAGACAAATAAAATAACAAAACAAACATATATAAAAAATAAAACAAATATATAAATTAGAAAAAGAAAACATGTTAATAAACATAATACAAATAATAACAATTATGCAAATAAAAATAATAAACAAAAATAAAACAAATAAACATATATTTTTTATTTTTTTGGGCTCGACAAGGATTGATCTTGGTCCTACGTATCTCTATCCATTATAGAAAATCAGGATTTACGTAGTTCTAATTTTGAAATTGGGTTGTTATGATTGTTGGTATTTATTTTTTATTTTTTATTTTTTTGAAAATTTCATTTAATCTTGTTTTTAAAAGAAAGATTTATATTTTTTTATTGTTAAAATTTTAGATTATTGAAATTGTTTCACATTTTTATTTTTTCTAAAAAGTAAACATTTTTACTATTTTTGAAAATATTTTATTTTTTAATTATTTTTAAAACTATTTTGAATCTAATATCTTTATTTGTGAAAGTTTATGTTTTTTTTTAAAAGCTGATTTATTTATTCTTTTTATTTTGGAAACTTTTTTATATATTTTTAATATCGAAGTTTTGATATTTTATTAACTTTTGGAAAATATTTTATAGACTTTTTCGGAAATGATATATTTTATTTATTTTTGGGAAACATTTATTATTTTTTTATTAAAAATTTGGAAATGTTTAATATATTTTTATCTTTACAAAATTTACTTAAAATAAAACATTATTTAGTGATTTGGTAAGAAAAAAAGTAATGATAATATAATAAATATAAAAATAAAAATGGGTTAGGATCTCTTTTGAGCACTCTGATGTTATTGCTTTCATGATCTACTGAGAGTTAGGTTTCTTTTTTGTTGGTCCTCTGAGACTATGTGAAACAACAACCTCTAGGAATTAAACAACGAGACGTGCTTAGAGCAGCATCTCCAATATAACAAAAACAAGTACGAGACGTGCTTAGAGCAACATCTCCATTATAACAAAAACAAATTTATAATGCAAATTTATTTACAAGCAATAAAAAATACTAATATTCATGATATTGAAATTTGAACGGTCAAGACAAACAAAATAAGGACAAACAAAATAAGAACAAATAGAACAATCACATGATCAAGACATACCACGTGAAGATAAGCTTTAACAAAATTCACCCCCTTTTTCTAATTCCAAGACTCCAGATCTTCAGTAATTTTTTCCGTGTGTAATTCTAGTGCTTTCTAAAAAAAGTGTGTAAAATGTGTGTTATTCTTTGATATTTGTATAGATGGGTGTAAAATACTGCTCAGAGTCAATCTCCCCTCCTTATTTTGGTATTTTTCTTTTATAAAAAATCCTCAGATCCCTCAATTACTCTACTAGATCAATTCAATGAATCTGCCCCTGATTTCAGTTTGATGTTGAAGAATAAATCATAATTAATCAGAGTTATTTGCAATTAAGTACAATAACCACCCATTATTACCATTATTTGTAATTAAGCAGAATAATATCTAATTAATATCATTATTTGCAATTAAGCAGAATGATCACCAATTATTATCAGATTCCCCTAGCCAATCTGTTTAAATTTTCATTAATTAACCTTTTTCTTTTGAATTTTAAATTAATTTCCGTGCATTAAAAATGAGTCTATGAGAAGGCAGTCAGATTATTCACTGGAGAGAGGAAGTATGATGTGGCAACATTTTAATAAGGAGAGGTGCAAAATATCAATTTTATTTTCCATTTTTTTAACACACTTTTAATGGACTGGACCTCAACAAACTAATTTACTTTATTTTTTTCAAAATAAATCGTTTATTAATTTGGGCTTTAATCAAAGACAAATTATTTTCGGACTGAATCTCTTAATGGGTTTTATTTTTTTATTGTTTTTCTGCAGTTTATTTAAAATAGACCCAACACTTCTTTTTCTTATTTTTCTGTTTATTTTTCTATACTTTCCATTTTCATTTTATTCATTACTTATTTATTTTATTTTCCTATTTTATTTATTATTATTTTCCTTTTCTTTTCTTTTATTTTACTTTGTTGTTTTTTTCTTTTTCTTTTTGTTATAAATTTAATTTCAAAACTTTATTCATTAAAATAAAAAATGAAATCAAAACGTTTTCTTCTTTTTATTTATTTATTTAAATGACAAAGTATGATAAAAATTGCATAACACAAATTTTTTATTTTAATTTTATATATTTTTTATTTTGAGATAATTTTATTTGCCGGGACGAAATTGGGTGTTGACAGTTGCCCATCCTTACTTAAATTTTGCCAAATGATCTGAGCTTTTGAAGTTCAGATTATCTGAGTAAAAGATAAGTAAGGACAAAAACACTAATTTCGTCTAGTTTTGAAAATAAAAGACAATAAAATAAATGCATATATAGGCCGAGACCTTGTACTGAGACGAGAGGGTCGTAAATTTTGAATTGAACTGACCTTGTACTGAGACGAGAGGGTCGTAAATTTTGAATTGAACTGACCTTGTACTGAGACGAGAGGGTCATTGTTCTTCATTTTGAACTTGTATTGAGAAGACAGGGTCGTAAAGATTGATTTTTGAACTGACCTTATACTGAGACGAGAGGGTCATTGCTCTTGATTTTGACCTTGTACTGAGACGAGATGGTCATAAAATTTGGATTGAACTGACCTTGTACTGAGACGAGAGGGTCATAAATTTTGAATTGAATTGACCTTGTACTGAGATGAGAGGGTCATTATTCTTCATTTTGACCATGTACTGAGACGAGAGGGTCATAAAGATTCATTTTTGAACTGACCTTGTACTAAGACGAGAGGGTCATTCCTAAAAATGTGAAATTGAGATCCTGACCGTGTCTAAGATCATATATCATTTACTTGAAATCAATACCCTAACAATGTCTGGAGAGATTGAGTAGACGAACACTATGTGAATGCTAAAATAAAGAGTCGAAACCTTAACAGTGTTTGAAGGTTACAATTGAAGAGTGAGACCGAGATCCTGACCGTGTTTAAAATTGCTCATCATCACTTGAAATCAAATCTCTAGACAGTGTCACTGAGATTGTACAATCGTGTTGTAGAAGTAATATGTAGACGAACACCGTGTGAACGCTCAAAATAAATAGTTGAAACCTTAACAGTGTTGGAAGGTTACAACTGATCGAGATCCTGACCGTGTCTAAAATCGCGCATCATCACTTGAAATCAAATCTCTGGACAGTGTCACTGAGATTGTACAACTGTGTTGCAATATGTGGAGATACAACATTGAGTCCTTTCTCTAATAATATCTTCTGTTGATTTGCATGAAGTTTGATTTTTGCTTGTTGAAAGATGTAGGTTGGATGCAAGACAATACGTGAACTTTTTATTTATTTATTTATTTATTTATTCTGAAGAATGCATTTATAAATACATGAAATTTGATTATTTTTAAGAATGCATGTTAAAATGTATGAAATTTGTTTGAATATGAATTTTTGATATTTTTTAAAGTGCATATAAGAATGCATGAAATTTGTTTTTTTTTGCTTGATGAATGCATGAAATTTTTAATTGAATTTGAAAATGCATGTTTGAATGCATGAATTTTGATTTTTTTTGTTATTTTGTTGAATGATGCATGGAATTTTTTATTGATTTTGAATCTTTAGTTTGAATAAAAATGCATGTTTGAATGCATAAAATTTTATTTTTGTTCTTTTTGAAGAGTGCATTTATGAATGCATGAAACTTTGTGAATTTTTTGAATGAAAATGCATGTTTGAGTGCATGAAATTTGATTTTCTGTTCTTTTTGAACAGTATTTATGAATGCATGAAATTTGTTTTTTTAGTGAAAAATGCATGCTTGAATGCATGAATTTTTTTTGTCTTTTTGATTTTGTTCCTTTTTTTTTAAAAGAATGCATTTAAGAATGTATAAAACTTGATTTTTTTTTGTTTTATTTTTTTTAAGAATGCATATATAAATGCATGAAATTTGATTTTCTTTTGTTTTGTTATTTTTGAAGAATGCATATATAAATGCATAAAATTTGATTTTCTTTTGTTTTGTTATCTTTGAAGAATGTATGAAAGTTTGATTTTCTTTTGTTTTGTTATTTTTGAAGAATACATAAATGAATGCATGAAACTTTGATTTTTTTTTGTTTTATTATTTTTGAAGAATGCAAATATGAATGTATAAATTTCGATTTTCTTTTGAAAAATGTATATTAAAATGCATGAATTTTTTTTATTATTTTGAATGAAAATGCATGTTTGAATACATAAAATTAGATTTTTTTTTTAATTTTCTTGGATGATAATGCATAAAATTCTATTTTCTTGAATGATCATTTTCGATGCTAATGTATGTACAATTTTTTAAAGGATTTTTTATGATGATTTTTTTAGTGAACTTTTTAAAGACAATGTTTCAAAAAGATACGTACTAATTTTTCAAAAAAGAGGATATGTACAAAAGATATTTTCAATGATTTTCAAATGTTTCAAAATTTATGTACAAAGGAACATTTTCAATGATTTCTTTCAATGGTTATTTAAAAAGTATGTACAAAGATTTTTTGAAATATATATTTTTTATGTACATTCAAAAGGATTTTTCAATGATTTATTTTTGTTTAAATGCATATATACAAAGAATTTAAAAGATCTCAAGAATATGTACAAACTTCAAAGTGAAAATATGTACAAAAGTTTTCCTTTTCTCTTTTACAAAATTTCACTGTGTAGAATCAGAAATTCTTGGTAATCATTGAATTCACTAGATATCAACTTCCATTTTTGAAAATCCATTTAATTCCATTTTTTTAAGAAAATCCAGGGTCATTCGAAGCTAATGTCAACATGGTGTAGCCATCAACTTTCCTTTTGGAAATACTGCTTAGATGCATGCTTGAACCCATGGCTAAAAGGGTAGGTGTTGAGGAATTTTGAAGTATTTAAAAGATATTGGGATGCAAATCTTTCGACAGGACTGCCCCTAGTTTTGGTGTGTTGGGTTGCCTATGTGGGCGTTAAGCTTGGAGGGTATGAATAACTTGGTTCGAAAGAAAATAAGGGTAGTGTAAAGGACTCTTCGTGAAGGGAAATAGGCTTTGCAATTGCCCCAATTTTTATGCACAAGGGGAATGGTAAAATGGCCAACATTTCAAAGGAGCTTTAAAGCTTCTACGATAAGAAGACTCAAAAAGAAACTTGACAAATGAGCTGAAAAATGGCCAACATTTCATTATACAATCAAGCTTCAAATACGAGGAGCCTACACATCTATTTATAGAGAATGTGAAGCTTGCACTAGAAGCTCTCCCCTAAGTAGCATATAAAATAAGCTACCTACATAATCCTAGCTTCTTCAACTTCCTTACTTTCCATTTAGCTATTGCCATGTAGCATATCATCAATAGTTTGCACCACCTTTAGTGGCGGAAGTGTACATGCAGCCCCCTTGAGTTACCTGTTGGAAATATATTGTATGGTTAGGTACATCATTACTTATGTATTGGGAACTTATCTTAGTTGCTTGTTCCAAGGGAGAGTGCTCACATTGCTTGAAGTCTAGTTAATTCATGGGCTGCATGCTTGGTTATTTCCAAGAGAACTTGATGATTGGAGTGGTCCCCACGTTCCTTTTTGTCATTGGTGCATGGTGCAACCCAACATAGCTCTCTTCTCATTTTGTATGTTAAAGTGGACCCCACCTTCATATTGGAAAGCCAAATGACATTTTAGTCTTCATTGGTGCAGCCTAACATAGCTCTCTTCTTACTTTATTATTGAAGTGGACCCCACCTTCATCTTGGCAAGTCAAATGTTTTGTATTTTTTAGAATAGCCATGTATTTCACCTTCCATGTGGACCATAGGTGAATCTTCTTTTATTTCTAAAAAAATAAATCCAAACAACAAAAGTTAGAATACTAAAAAGATCAAACACATATACCAAATTAAAATCTAAACTATACTACCAATTTGGGTTGAACCGTATTCCATCACTTGGGGTACAAGCTAGGTTTGAGAAGCTTGTCATAGAAGTCAGGATTAGAAGTTTGTCATAGAAGATAGGGTTAGAAGCTTGTCATAGAAGCTAGGGTTAGAAGCTTATCATGGAAGCTAGGTTTGGAGAGCTTCTCCTACAAGCTTCTACATCTCCTTCCTTCTGTAAATAATTGTGTAGACAATTGTCAACACCCGATGTCGTCCTGATAAATACAATTAATTAAAAAAAACTATATATGTTTGCAATTAAAAATGAAGAAAAGGTTTTTCAGTAAATATTATAAACTAAAAAATAATACTTGGTTAGTTTAGGTTTTTCTAAAAGATATAAAAAAAAGTTGAACTTAATCCATTAAGTTTTTAAAAAAATAAAAAAAAATAATATAATAAAAAAATATACAAATAATTAAAAATGAAAAACGAAAAAACAAAAAATGAAAAAAGAAGAAAAAATAAAAACAAAAACAATAATAATAAATAAAAAATTAAAAAGAAAAAAAAAGAAAAGAAAAATAAGATAATAATAAAATAGCTGTTGTAAAACGGATCCTCACTACTCACTTACTCTTCATATTTTTGCTCACTCTTAACCCCTACAAAACAAAAAAATAAAATAAAATAAAATAAAATAAAATATCAGCAAAACAATAGTCGTTCTTCCCCACTCATTCACACTACTATTTTTTCTCATCCTCCCGTAATCCACTCCTCTTGTAACTGCACTCACTCACACTATAAACCACTCAGTTGGACAGAGAAAAAAGCACATAGAAACAGTGAGAAAAAAGATATGGAAAAAGAGAGATGAAGAAGAGAAAGAAAATAGAGCAGTGAATAAAAAACAAGAAAGATTGATCCCCATATTTTGCTTTCCACCCTTAGTTTGAAACTCAAAATCAAGGAATAATTGGAAAGGAGATGAGCATATCTGAAGAATCAAGCTAAGGTAAGATTTTAAATTTTGGGTTTCGAAGATTAAGGTTTATACATTTTGTTTTTACCTTTTTGTTGTGTTTTTAATTTTTGGTGATTGTTTCATTCTCTTCTGATTTCATAAAATAATTCAAAAAAATAAAAAAATGAAAAAATAAATATGTTTTACTCAATCTGCAATAGAAGAAAACGATTAAAAAAAAACTATTACTGCATGTTCATCTTCAAACTACTAGCACCCATCACCTTCCACTCCAAAACCCAATTATCACGGACCCCCTCACAGTGTCACCCTCTCCTCTCCTATTCTACCTAAAAAATTCATAATACAAAATCCCTCTTTCGAAGAACCACTTCCTTCAACCTCATAGTGGTAGTGGTAGCACCCTCTAAAGCAGCCCTATATGCAGCACCAAACATCCTCTTTCCCAGTACCTCAACAAGTCTTCCAAGTCAAACACATAGCCACACCCCTATATATGTATATATTATTCATATAAAGGTCCCTCGAAACACTTTCTTCGGATCTCCCTTCTACAACTTCAGAGGAAAGGAATTCCCATTCTTTTTTCTGGACCAACACACAAAGCTATAAACAACAAAAGCTATGAGAGTAACAAGAGTAGCATCAACAACCACCATTCACCCAACCCCAACCAGATCAGATCCAATCCAACACCATCCCAGAGACATGGTCTTTGCCAAACTCCAAGGCATGAAGAGCAACCTCTGAATCTCTTCCACCCTTGCTTATTTCTGAACCAAAGATCACTTTAACTTCGTCGAGCCCCACCTCTGCCTCCAAGCTGCTCGTGGAATCACCAAAAGGTTGACCTTAAAACCATGGTGAAGCGCGAGGAGAGGCGGTGGAAGCAAGAGTTCCGACGGGAGGAGGTCGAACGAGAGAGGAAGCGACGTGATGTGGTATTTCAGCGGGAACGACATGCTCCTGTAGTTTTTGGTGATGGATGTTCTTCAAGATGGTAGAGGATGCAAGCGGTGGCGATTTCCTCCGCCGAAGAATCGGTTGCAACCGACTCGGGTGTGGGTTCGACAAATGTGATGGGCTCTTCTACTACCATGGAAAATGATAGGTTATGGTTAGTCTTGAACAAGGAAGAAAAAAAAAAACCTAGTTGTTCACACATTGGACTGATTACACCCCAAGTTTTCATATATGCACCGCCAACCTCAATCCCAAAAAAAAAAAAGAAAAAAAATGGTTTTGGGCGTTTTGAGTCAGCCCAACATTTTGCACACTGCAACTTATTTTACTTCTGCACCTCCATCACTCCTTAAAGATTTTAAACCTATTTTTTTAAGCTTTTTTTATTTTTTATGTTTACTTGTTTTATCTTTTATAAATTCTCATTTTTTAATTTGCACCCAAATTTGCATACCTTAGACTACACGTGTAGTCCCGTGTCTATTTTTTTTAAAAAAAGGTTTTTAAATATCAACTGGCCACATGCATCACACGATATTTAATATGAAACTTTGGAAATATCTTTTTTAGGTATCATATTTTTCTAATAATTTTAGATATCAAATGGCCACATGCGTCACACGATATTTAATATTATTATTACAAATGGTTTTTTTAAATATCAAATGACCACACGCGTCACACAATATTTAATATGAAACTTCGAAAATAATTTTTTTTTGGCATCACATTTTTTTAATAATTTCAGATATCAAATGGCTGCATGCATCATATGATATTTAATATTATTATTCTAAATATTTTTAAATATCAAATAGGTGCACGCGTCACACGATATTTAATATGAAACTTTGGAAATAATTTTTTGGGGTATCATATTTTTCTAATAATTTTAAATATCAAATAGCCGCACACGTCATACGATATTTAATATTATTATTCCAAATGTTTTTTTAAATATCAAATGGCCACACGCGTCATGCGATATTTAATATGAAACTTTGGAAATAAATATGACTTTTTAATATCAATTTTCTTTTAAAAATACAAAATAAAAAAAATATATGATTCAAATCTCTAAAAATCAAATCAAATATGAAAATTTCATAAATTAATGCCAGTCAAACAAACAAATTTATATTTAGAATTATGTAATTCTTGATTTTCCATTATGACAAGAAATACATAGGAGCAAGGTCAATCTTTGTCGAGCCCAAAAAAATAAAAGATATTTTCTTTGTTGTTTTCTTACTTTGCTTTTGTTTCCATTTTTGGGAAAAATAAACATTACGAAAAACCACATTCATTTTATTCATTTAATTAAAGATATAGTCTTATCACAGGTGTTGTAGGGTGCTAATACATTCCTTGCACGTAACCGACTCCCAAACCTTAATTCGATTTTGCAGACTATTTTCCTTTCATTGGTTTTTCCATAATTTTCCATAATAAACTATGGTGGAAACTTATCTTTTTGAATATTATTTTTCTTTCTCCGCCATCCTCGTCGTGACGCCGGTTGTGAAAAATGACAGCTCCACTAGGGGATGTTTCTGAGAGTTAGGTCAATTTAATTGAATGACTTCAAATAGTGTGGTTTTTTTGAACGTTTATTTTCTCCTTTCTTTTGTATATATGATTGTTATTTTGTTGTTGCTGAAATATTGAACCCTAGGGTAGACGACATATTATATTTGTCTGGGAACATTTTGGCTGTTTTATAGGTAGGGGTTTGGGTGCATTATTTTCCCTTCACACACACCATTTGCATATCATGAGTAGGGTCCTATACCCGAGTCTGAGGAAGCTTAGGATTAGAATGGGTTGTGTAATAATGTCAAAAGGATGTACTTCTTTTTCTGTCTTTTGCGAGAACCCCAGCTAGAGTCTGCTCACTTCATTTGTATATCCATAAAAATTGTTTACCAACTGCTATGGGTACGCGGTGGAGTGAGTCATAGCTCTAGTGGCCATATATCCTTAGGAATTAGGAGCCTACCTATGTGAGTGTGCATCTAATGCCATAGAGCCTTAACATGTCGAACCTTGTTTAGGACACAAAGGGAGATATTTTGCATACCTCTACCTCTCGCCCTACTTCTTTTTAAATGAATAAAAGGACTATTTATCCTTTGTAAATAAATAAATTACTTTCTTGTACAAAGCATCCATTGCATATTTTTTATGTCATGATTGGAGAAGAAGGATATGAGATATAAGAAATTTAACTCATTCTTTTTCACCAATACATTGCATGCATTTTCTCATTTAGTTGTATTTTTCATTCATTGAAGGTTAGGAATTACAAAGTTCTGAAAATGGAAATTAATATGGGGTCTGGAGTTGAGAAGGAATACGATTCAGAACCATTGAAGAAAAAGGAGAACAATTTGATTGACCTTAGAGAATTGAGACGAAAACTTAAGATGGTACAAAGGGATGCCTTCAGAAGAAAGCATGGGAATCCACTGAGTCTATTGGAGGTAGAGGTTGATATATCCGCAATCACAACTTTAGCACAATACTATGATCCGCCTCTCAGATGTTTTACATTCCAAGATTTTCAGCTAGTATCGACAATCGAAGAATTTGAGCAGATCCTTGACTTGTCGATGGAAGGGAGGTTCCGTACAAATATTTTGAAAAACACAGTTCTATCTCGACTGAAATCATAAAAATACACAGCACGGAGTTGGAAAGCAGACTAGTAGAAAGAAAAAACACAAGAGGTTTTTCGCATAAAATTTTAGAGAGTTATCTATTCCAGTTAGTCGGGAAGGAAGATTGGGGTACATTTATGGATATCTTAGCTCTAACCCTTAATGGTGTCATGTTATTTCCCAACATTGAATGCTTTGTGGATTATGTCGCTATCAATGTGTTTGTTGCAATCAAAACTAGAGCTGGAAATCCAATGACAACCATTTTAGCTTATGTCTATGATACTCTCAATTTGTGCTATGAAATGAAAACAAAGAAGATGTCATGTTGTCTGCTTGTGTTATATGTCTTGGTTATATCTCGTGGGGGTGAAAATGTTATCAACATCAACTGTCCTGTTAACGAGGTGTTACAACACGGGCCTGAAATGAAAGGAGAAAAAGGTTGGGCATAATTCTTCACCGGTCTGACCGAAAAGAAAATCAAATGGCAACCTTCATGGCAACAAAGATCACTCATCCTATACATTGCGGAAACTACCCAAACTATCCACTTATAGGTACTAAGGGTTGCATTAATTATAACCTAATGGTGGCTCAAAGGCAATTTGGGTATTCCATAAAAGGGTCACCGACACATGCTTCTCTTGCCACTTTGTTGATTTACTATGACGATGGGTGTGCTTGGAAAAATGTGATTCGTATGGAAAGAGATTCAAAAGCATGGGCAGTAGACTGAGAAATCCCTTATCAACAATGGATCACAGAAAGAGTAAAAAAAGTCAAGTTTCCTTTTAGACAAATCTCCACTTGCTTAAGGAATGAAGAGCAAATGCAAAATGTGGAATCAGAAGAAATAAAACACCTAAAAGAGGAAACTAAAAGACTAAAAGACGAAAACACCAGAATAGCTGATGACTTCCAAGGCCTACAACACAACTATATGGATCTTAAAAGGGAGTATGTGGAAAAGATAGAAGCATATAAAGGGCTGGTTAGGAAACAAAAAGCAAAAAGGGATTATACTCACATAATTAAGTAGGATCTGTCTGCAGCCAATACCGAGTTAACAATGAGAGCACAGGAGCGAAATGCGGCCTTGTCAGCAGAACGTCAATGGAAAAATTTATATGAAGATATAAAAAGGGGACAAATAAGAAGCAATGAGAAGGTTGCAAGATCTTCAAATTCAAGTTAATGGCATAGAACACCAAGTGGAGGAAACAATGGCAATATGTAAAGAAAGGGTGAAAAAGGAGCGTATGCAACTAATAGAAGTAGAAGAAAGGCATCAAGCTACGATGGGTCATATGAAAAACTATGTGATTGAACAGGGAGAAGTTGTGAATCACTGGAAAAGAAGTTTTTCTCAATTATCTGCTTTAGCTAATGGGGCTATCGATGACGTACCTAGAATGTTATGTGAGGCTCACGTAGTGTTGTTTCGTGACTCTCCGCGAGAGGTCAAGATTTTTATTGGTCATTGCAAGTAGCTAGTGGAGCAGATGATGAGTCTAATTGCTCGTGCTAGGGATTGATAGTGGTTTCATTTTCTTTGAAGTGTATTGACTCGAGTTCATTGAATAAATCATATTACTTTGATACTCCAGACCTATGTTAATTTCCATTAGTGCTACATTGCACCCCATTTACATAACTTTATAATTTTCGACTAGTCGCATTTTGTTCATACTTTTTTTCGTTTAATTCATTTGAAATATAATCCAGAAAAAAGCAATAACGACAAAATTTCTGCAACACCCATATAGGACCCGTGCCAATCGAAAAATTATGGAAGACTGGGGGAAGCACATGAAGTAATGAGAGCTGATATCAATCAGCTAAAGGATCAGATGAGTCAAATTCTTGAAGCTTTAATGATTCTGGAAAGTAAACGTAAAGTTGCCACCTCTACATGATAAAGAAATGGTGTCTATTATAAGTTGATAAAGGAATCTGCACACGTAGAGCCATTGGGGCTTATTGGGGGTCATACCTATCCTTGATATAAATAGAACAATCAGTCATTTTCATCACGGTTCCCATATATTGCCAATACCACGTCATCATACCAACAAGATCTACCCCAACATCAGATTGCATATCAAGCACCACCTGTGCAGAATAATTCCAACCAAGGTCATGGTCAGAGTTAGGGCGTGGCTCCAAAGAGAAACTTTAATCAAGAGAGGAGTTTTGTTAATTTTACTCCCATCCCTATGACATATTCAGAACTCTTGCCAAAACTCCTTTAGAGTGGTTTGGTTGCATTATGTCTTCTGAAGCCCTAACAACCACCATATCCTAAACATTATGATGCAAATGCTAAATGCAATTATCATGGTGGGGCTGCAGGCCATTCCATTGAAAAGCGTATGGCCTTTAAATACAAGGTACAAGCTTTGGTTGACTATGGATGGTTGACTTTTCAAGAAGAAAAACCAAGTATAGCAAAAAAATCCTTTGTCAAGACATACAAGTGCATCAACAAATGCTATTATAAGATAGGTAGGACATTGTTTGGCAAGAGCGGTTGATAGGATTCAAAGTTCCATGAGAGGCATATTCATTGCACTTTGCCCAGCTGCTTTGTTGAAGCTTGGCTACGTTCAAGAAGGCATGTGTGGTTTTCACTCAACTACCCAACATTCTATTGAGGAATGTACCAAATTTAAACGGTTTTTACAAGATTTGATTGATAGACATCTCATACAATGTTACCATTAGAATAAAGAAGAGGTTTTTGCACAAACAGGAGAGGAGCCAATTTTTCCTAACCCAAAGCCCCTAATGATATACTTCACTAGGCCTTCAAGCATAACACCAGGGCAATAACCCGTTGTGATACAAACCCCTTTCCTCTATAAAAATGAGAAGGGAGTTCCTTGGAAATACGAAGTTCATGTATTGAGGGGTGAGGAGAATGAAGAAATCGATAAAATCCCTAATAATGATAAGGCTATCAGTTATCGTTGGCATAGAAGGTATAATAAGGAGTGGTCGCCTTTTTACACCACAAAATTTAAGAAATGAAAGGAAATATAGAGATGAAGTGATAATGGACAAAACAAAAACATTCTTGAAAGGAAAGGCTCCACATGCAAATGAAGAACCTAAAGGAAGTAAAAGAAGAGGAAAAAGGGCAGTTTCTAACGAGGAGGCGTGTGAATTCTTCAAGTTCATACAACAAAGTGAATATAAAGTGGTAGATCAGTTGAATCACATGTCGGCCCAAATTTCATTGTTAGAATTGCTGATGCACTCAGAGACTCAAAGAAAGTTGTTAATGAAAATTTTGAGTGGGGCCTATGTGGAACAGGATATATCATTGGACAAGTTTGAAGGGATTGTTAGCCACCTCACGGCTAATAATTATCTTAATTTCACTGAAGAAGAGGTTCCAGCAGAAGGAAAGGGTCATAACAAAGGTCTACATATATCCGTGACATACAAGGATTATGTTATAGCATGTGTGCTTATCGATAATGGCTCGTCCTTGAATGTGATGCCGAAAGCCACACTGGACAGATTACCATGTGAAGGAGTTCATATGCGACCAAGTGCTACAGTCGTAAGGGCTTTTGAAGGAAGTAGAAGGGAAGTGATGGGAGAGATAAAGTTACCAGTGCAAGTCGGACCCTGTACTTTTCAAATAACATTCCAAGTAATGGATATATTCCTAGCTTACAGCTGCTTCTTGGGACATCCTTGGATTCATTTTGCTAGTGTTGCAACCTCCACTCTACATCAAAAATTGAAGTTTGTAATAGATGACAAGTTGATAATAGTTTATGGGGAAGAATGAAAAATAAGGTTTCGACCGAGTTCAAGAGGGGGGTTGAATTGAACTTTCAAAATCTTTTCGCAAATCTGATTTGTTCTTGAAATAGAGAATAAAAATTCTTAATTCAATCAATCAACTCGTGTAATTCTGGATTGTCCAGTAAACAATCAATTGTGCACAACGAAAATTATTAAAGATAAACCCAGAAAACAGTTTCAGTATAGAAATGTGTTAATCCAGATTCAAGATGATTAAACACAATCCAGTAGATTAAAAATAATCAAGAAACACAGTTGATTCAAATATATGTAAACAGATTTAGTGATCAGTTTTTAATCCAGTCAATTTAGATGATAACAGCAGTTGAATAAAAGAAATCAAGAAGAGTAGGGAGAAAAGCAAGAACACAAAATTTTTATACTGGTTCACCCTTCCTCAAGGGCTATGTCCAGTCCTTTGCAAACTAGCAAAGATTTCCACTAAAAAGATCACAAGATCAGTTTACAACCCTTGCTCCCAACAAGTTACAAATTGCTCCCAACAGACCCACACCTCACTGAACTCCTCAGCTAGTGTGTAACCAGTGCAGAAACCCACTGCACCACAACACTTGCAGTCCACAAGCAACACTGCTCCCCGTAGCTCTCACACTCTACTGAACCCCTCAGCAGATGTGAGACCAGTGCAGAAACCCACTACACCAACTCAATTACAAACCTAGTAATTGAAAACAGCAAACAGATTACAGAACAACAAGATTAGAAATGATCACACAGTACTTCTACACAGAACAAATTACAAAGAATGAAGATAAGGTGTAGAAGACTTAGCATTGGTCCAGAACCAAAGTTGCAAGAACCTCACTCAAGGATGCTTAAAAGATTCACGTTCTTGGAGGTTTCTTGATTTGAAAAGCTTTGCCGAAATGATGATCGCACAAAAGGGGCACTATATCTCACTTAGAAAATCTCAAGGAATGCTTTTCGAAAGTTTTTTTTTGATAACTGAAAATGATAGTGCACATTCCTTTAAATACCCAAATCAGTTTTAAAAATAGCTTAGCTGTCACAGTTCAATTAATTGAACAAACCATTCAATCGATTGAACTGACCGTTAGTTGACCCAGTCAAAGATTCCAGCTGTAACAGAAATAACTGTATTCCAGTTGTAACAGAAATAACTGTCACATTCAATCGATTGTTTTAGAAATTCAATTGATTGAAAAGCCTTTTCCAGCAAAAAACAGTTTGGGCTATTTTTCTTAAAAACAGTTTTAATAAAAATATTTGTGAATCTTTTTAGCACCTTAGGAATGATGAACCATGCCACTAATGATTAAGGACTAAGCCAATCACCAACACACAAACCCAACTAAGGACCAAGACCTAATCACCCAACCATCTTTATGTTGGCACAAAGTCTTCACTTGAACAATTCTGGTCCAGGTTGGTTCCAACAGATTCTTCATGAGGCAGTCTTCATCAGCTCACATGCTAGGCATTGATCTAACATAGTCTAGATCCAATCCATCAGAAACTTCAGCAAGTAATGGTCTTTATTGACTTCATCAAATCACATGCTTAGCTTTGGTGCTAACAATCTCCCCCAATTTGGTGAAGGCAATCTGTTGTATGTTGAGTTTAACAATCTGAACCTGAAATACCTGTCTATTTACTCAAACAGTTTATTGGCATCACAAGGTCCAATAGGTTCAGAGCAAAAAATATCAAATCAACTGGTTGAGTTAAAACACAGTTAATTAAATTTCTTCCTTTATCCAGACTCAGTTTATTCAGATCAAGATGTTTTACTCCCCCATACTTTGATGTCCCTTAAAAGCATATAAAGAGATTAATAACATAAGGCAATCATTTCATTAATATATATTGACCCGTGGAGGTCAATCAACATAGCAAGTTGCCAATTACATCAAAGACATAGATCATGATTAAGAAAAACATCAATAAATTGGAAATATAACTGAGCTGCAGGTGCTGGCACATACCCAACAAATATTCAATCAATCCAAGCTTAGTACTATACTAAGCAGATCTGAACTAAAGCAAACCAAACTGAAAGAGAGACTGAAACAGATGACAAACAATAAACTGTAAAACAACAGGACAGACACACAAAACACACACAATTCTCCCCCATTGAGTTCATCAAATGGAGGGGAACAACATCAAACATGTAGTGTGCACACTAATCATCTGACCCATAGAACATTTGCCCCAGCTTGCCTTGAATGTCATCAACACGCTCTTCTAAGTTTTGGAAATGGGTTTCACAATACTCATGATGAGACCTTTGATTGGTTTCAATGTTGTTCAGTTGATTGATCATCAATTGCTCAAAGCTGGAGTAAGACTGTTCTCTAGTCCCCAGATCTTCTCCAGTCTCCAGATCTTCTCCAGTAAACTGCTCAGTAGCTGCACTTGTTCTAGCACCATCCATCTCATCCTCTTCAGCACTGGCCTTGCAAATCCACTAATTTCCATTGACCTTCTTCAGCCCGATTTTGTTCAATGTGGCCACTGTGATCTCACTGTGAGCTTTGACTTCTTCATTCAGCTCATTCTCCACATCAATATCATAGTACTCAATGAAGCTAGAGATCAACATCGCATAGGGAATTTTAAACTCAGGCTTCTTCCTAATACGGACCGGCTACTCCTTAATAACACTTACCCACTTTACCTTTATCTTGTTAACCAGGCAGTATATCAGAATCAGGTCATCTTCAGTAAGCACAACATGATTAAATCCTCTAGATGTTAGTATCCAGATTACAATATAGGACAACAATCTAGGAATAATAGAAAGCCCTCCCACTGAATAGCTCCTCATTGAACTGTTTGGGTTCCTTAGACAAGCCTCGAAGAACAGGACCTTGTCAAAACCACTCAGATCTGCCACGTTTGCCCTGCTCACAATTGTTCTAGCATCCCTTAAGCCAGCCACCGAGAGCCAAACTTCATCCGTGATAGCAATGTCCACCCCTTTCACTTGTGAATAAATGACACCAGCATCTATCCACATATTGGTAAGGAATACCTTCACCAAGTCCGGATAGATATTCCCGGACAGCTTGACAAAGCGTTCAAGCTTTTGAAACTTGAGGATATCCACCACTTGATTCAGATTTTCATTTCTAAGGAACTCCATCCTTAGGAACTTTGGGTTGACAAAAGTTTTCTGGCTAAACTCCCTGTGATACTCGTTGATGCTCTCCATGTTGCCACCGAACCATCTAGTAAGGAAGCCAGATTCATTGTTGTCGTCGGAATCATGTTGTTCAACTGGTTTTGCTATGGCTTTCTTTGTTCTTTTTCTAGATGCTGAGGAGGAGGCCATGGTTTGGTTGAAGACAAGGGAAGAATGCTCAATGGGTCGTGAGATTTTGTGTTCACACAATAAGTAGTGTAAGTTGTGTGCAAGTGAATGCAAGACCTATTCTAATTTAAAGAAACTCTAATGCACAAACAAACAAAACACTGAACACTGCATGACATAACAAATGCATGCACAGATTCTGTTGCAGAGTAACAGACTGGCTGTACTTATCTCCAGAGAATATTCTGAACTGCTTTTTGACCAGTTGACGACGAGTTAATCTTTGACACGTGGCACTGTGAAGATTCTTCTCTTTAGACATGCTCGTCCCACATGCAGGTGTGTCACATGTTGCTGAACATTGACCAGTTGTGTCCCTTGACCAGAAGCAGGTTACAATCTTGTCCTTATTCTCCAGCTGCAGAGATTCCCACACAGTACTGATTCTGTTGATTGCAGTTGATCAGTTCTGAATTGATTCTTGATTCTCTTCATGTACTTATTCTTCACTGCGAAGCATCTCCTCTGTCCAGATATCATTGCCTTCCCAAGAAACATCTCTTATGCTGCAGTAATACACACAATATTTTGTCTGCACATCAATCAAACAGCTACAGCAGTTTCTGCTCAATTTATTGATTCTTAATTAACTGAGACACATTCCAGTCAGTAAACTACTTCCAGAATTAATTCACATTTTTGAAATCAATAATGCCCAACTCATTTTTGAGAAAATTAAATCTTTCTTTATTCAAGGGCTTTGTGAATAAGTCTGCAAGTTGATTTTCTGAATCAATAAATTGAATTTCGCAATCACCATTCATAATGTGATCCCTTATAAAGTGGTGGCAAATTTCAATATGTTTGGTTCTAGAGTGTTGAACTGGATTTTTAGTCAAGTTAATTGCACTTGTGTTATCACACAAGAATGGAATTTTAGAAAGATTAAGTCCAAAATCACTTAGCTGATGTTGATGTTTTAACGAGATGGTTTGAGCACAACAGCTTCCAGCAATTATGTATTCTGCTTCAGCTGTAGACAATGCAACACAGGCTTGCTTCTTGCTGAGCCAAGATATCAAATTGGATCCTAGTAAGTGACATGTTCCACTAGTGCTATTCCTATCCACTTTGTAACCTGCAAAGTCAGAATCAGAATATCCAACAAGATTTAAAGTTACCTCACTTGGATACCATAGACCAACTTCAGTGGTTCCCTTGAGATACTTTAAAATTCTTTTGGCTGCCACATAGTGTGATTCCTTTGGTTTAGCCTGAAATCTGGCGCATAAACACACACTAAACATGATGTCTGGTCTACTTGCTGTCGAATACAGAAGTGATCCAATCAATTGTCTGAACTTAGTCTGATCCACATCAACTCCAGTTTCATCAGCGTCTAAATAACATCCAGTGGCTATTGGAGTGGAAGCTTCTTTGCAATTTTCCATATTGAATTTCTTCAATAATTTCCTGCAATACTTTGCTTGACAAAGAAATATTCTATGTTCAACTTGTTTAACCTGCAAGCCTAGAAAGAAATTGAGCTCTCCCATCATGGACATCTCAAATTCTCCTTGCATAGTAGCAACAAACTGCTCACATAAACTTTCATTAGTTGAACCAAAAATAATGTCATCAACATAAACTTGAACAAGTATTATATCATTGCATGAATTCTTAATAAACAAGGTCTTATCTGTTTTCCCTCTCTCATAGCCTTGAGAAAGCAAGAAGTTACTCAACCTCTCATACCATTGTCGAGGTGCTTGCTTTAACCCATACAAGGCCTTCTTGAGCTTGAAAACATAATCTGGATTATTGTGATCTTCAAATCCAGGGGGTTGGCACACATAGACCTCTTCATCAATGAACCCGTTCAAGAATGCGCTTTTGACATCCATTTGATGTAATCTGAACCCCTTCAAGCAAGCATAGGCAAGTAGCAATCTAACTGCTTCCAATCTGGCTACTGGCGCATAGGTTTCACCAAAATCAATGCCTTCTTCCTGGTTATATCCTTTTGCAACAAGTCGCGCCTTGTTCCTCACTATGACACCTTGTTCATCTATCTTGTTCTTGAAAACCCACTTGGTTCCAATCACATTCATCTCCTCTGTTCTAGGAACAAGTGTCCATACCTCATTTCTTGCAAACTGGTTCAGTTCCTCGTGCATGGCATTTATCCAGTTGTTGTCTTCAAGAGCTTCACCCACTGTCTTGGGTTCAATTTGTGACACAAAGGCCATATGTTCGCAAAAGTGATTCATGGATCTTCTAGTGGATACACCCCTCTGTACCTGACCAATGATATTGTCCAGTGATAGATTCCTAGGAACCCTCCATTCTCTAGGCAGTTCAGTACTAATTGTTGCTGCTCCAGTGCCAGATTCAATCGGTTGTGGTTCACTCGATTGAGCTTCATCTGATTGATTGTCCTCTACAGATTTACCCAGTTGATCTGTGACAATCTTCTGGATCACTGGTTCATCATCATCTGCAGTAATCTCAATGCTTTCCTGCACTTTGTGGTCAGTCTCATCAAATGCAACATGCATGGATTCTTCTACAACCATGGTTCTCCTATTATACACTCTATATGCATGACTATTCAGTGAGTAACCAAGAAAGATACCCTCATCCGCTTTTGGATCAAATTTGCCCAAGTTGTTTTTCCCATTGTTTAAAATAAAACATTTGCATCCAAAAACTTTTAAATGGGAAATGTTAGGCTTTCTACCTTTAAATAGTTCATAGGGGGTCTTCTTTAAGATTGGCCGAATGAGTATTCTATTCAGTACATAGCATGTTGTACTTACTGCATCAGCCCAGAGGTATTTGGGCAAATCTGTTGCATTCAGCAGCGTTCTGGCCAACTCTTCCAATGATCTATTCTTCCTCTCCACCACTCCATTCTGCTGTGGAGTCCTTGGTGCAGAAAAGTTGTGCTTGATTTCATGCTTCTCACAAAATTTATCAAATCTTTCATTTTGAAATTCGCCCCCATGATCTGATTTAATGGTAGAAATCCTACATCCTTTCTCATTTTGAATCACTTTGGCAAATTTCTTAAAAACAAGATAAGCATTATCTTTTGTGGCAATGAATAATGTCCATGTAAACCGTGAGTGATCATCTACAATTACTAGACCATAGTAATTACCACCTAGGCTTTTAGTTCTTGAGGGACCAAATAAATCCATGTGAAGCAGCTCAAGTGGTCTAGTTGTAGAAACAACATTAATCGGTTTAAAAGAGCTTTTAGTTTGCTTACCCTTTTAGCATGCTTCACACAGTTTGTTCCTCTCAAACTTAAGCTTAGGAAGACCAATTACAAGATCCTTAGATGCAATCCTATTTAGATGATGCATGTGAATGTGTGCAAGTCTCCTATGCCATAACCAAGATTCATCATCTCGGGATAGCAAACAGTTCATACTAGGGATGATGCTTGAGACATTAAGCATGTAAACATTACTTACTCTTTTACCTACAAGAACTATTTCAGTAGATTCTGAATCTGCTATAATGCATTGCTCTGGTTCAAATGTAATCTTGTAACCACGATCACATAGTTGACTGATACTCAACAGACTATGCTTCAGACCTTTTACCAGCAACTCATCCTTTATGATCACTTTATTCTTACTTCCTATATCACCAACACCAAGAATCCTCCTCGATTGTTGTCTCCATAGGTGACAAATCCTGCTGGTTTCCATTTCAAATTAATCATTGTGAAGCCTCTCCAGTCATATGCTTTGAGCATCCACTGTCTAGATACCACAAGAAAGTAGTTAAGTTCACCCATCATAGACATCTCAAATTCTCCATGCATAGCTGCAACAAACTGCTCACACAGGTTTTGATTAGTTAATCCAAATATAATATCATCAACATATACTTGAACCAAAATAATATCATTGAGTGCTTTCTTAATAAACAATGTCTTATCTATTTTGCCTCTCTCATATCCATGAGATAGCAAGAAGTTGCTCAACCTCTCATACCATTGTCTTGGGGCTTGCTTCAAACCGTATAGAGCTTTCTTCAGTTTGAAGACATAATCTGGATGCTTATGATCTTCGAACCCAGGAGGTTGACAAACATATACTTCTTCATCAATATACCCATTAAGGAAAGCACTTTTGACATCCATTTGGTGAAGCTTAAATCAATTCATGCTAGCATATGCTAAGAGCAGTCTAACAGCTTCAAGTCTTGCTACTGGTGCATAGGTTTCCCCATAATCGATTCCTTCTTCCTGATTGTAACCCTTGGCAACCAGTCTAGCTTTGTTTCTCACAATAACACCATGTTCATCTAACTTGTTATTGAACACCCACTTTGTGCCAATGACATTCATCTTACTGGTTCTGCGAACAAGTATCCAGACCTCATTCCTTGCAAATTGGTTCAATTCTTCATGCATAGCTGTTATGCAGTTGCTGTCTTCCAGTGCATCAACTACAGTCTTTGGTTCAGTTTGTGAAACAAATGCCATATGTTCGCAGAATTGATTCAATGTACTCCTGTTTGAAACTCCTTTCTGCACCTGTCCAATTACATTATCCAGCGACAAATTCCTAGGAATTCTCCAATCCTTAGGCAAATCTGAATTGATTCTGTTCGCAACATGTTCTTGTTCAGCATATTGATCTTCTGCTTCTATTGACTGAATTTCTGGTAGCACACTGGTTTCTTCAGTCTTGTTTTCCAGTTCAGTTCCAGTTGGTTGAATAATTGGACTTTCATCTGCATGTGTCTCAGGTCTTTCCTGCATATCTTGGTTAGCTTCATCAAAATTCACATGTACAGATTCTTCTATCAGCATGGTCCTCTTGTTATAAACTCGGTAAGCATGACCATGTTGTGAGTAACCCAAAAAAATACCTTCATCAGACTTGGAATCAAACTTACCAAGGCTGTCCTTACCATTATTAAGTATGAAGCACTTACAGCCAAAGACCTTTAGGTGAGACAGGTTCGGTTTTCTTCCTCTGAATAGTTCATATGGAGTTCTCTTCAGTATGGGTCTGATCAGCACTCTATTTAGCACATAACACGCTGTGCTGACAGCATCTGCCCAGAAGGATTTGGGTAGTCCATTCTCGTTCAACATGGTTCTGGACAGTTCCTCCAAAGATCTGTTTTTCCTTTCTACAACTCCATTCTACTGTGGAGTTCTTGGTGCTGAGAAATTGTGTTTAATACCCAGTTTACTGCAGAATCTGTCAAACTTATCATTCTGAAATTCTCTCCCATTTTCAGATTTAATGGATGAGATACTGCAGTCATTCTCATTCTGAATCACTTTGACAAAAATCTTAAACACATGGTAAGTCTCATCTTTGGTTGCAATGAAAAAATGTCCAAGTGAACCTAGAATAGTAATCAACAATAACAATACCATAGTAGTTCCCTCCTAGGCTCATAGTTCTAGAGGGACCGAATAAATCCATATGCAGCAGCTCAAGTGGTCTAGTTGTTGAAACAATATTAATCGGTTCAAAAGAGCTTTTAGTTTGCTTACCCATTTGGCATGCTCCACATAATTTGTTCCTCTCAAACTTAAGCTTAGGAAGACCAATTACAAGATCTTTAGATGCAATCCTATTTAAGTGATGCATGCGAATGTGTGCAAGTCTTCTATGCCACAACCAAGATTCATCATCTCGGGATATCAAACAATTCATGCTAGATGTTATACAAGACACACTAAGCATGTAAATGTTACTCACTCTTTTACCTACAAGAATCGTTTCAGCAGATTTTGAATCTGTTATGAGACATTGATCAGGCTTAAACGTGATCTTGTACCCCTTATCACACAGTTGACTGATACTTAGCAAGCTGTGCTTTAATCCTTTCACTAAGAATACATCTTCGATGATTACTCTATTATTTCTTCCAATATCACCAACTCCAAGTATCTTGCCTCGGTTATTGTCACCATATGTCACATATCCTACAGGTTTCCATTTGATATTAATCAACTGAGATGAATCTCCTATCATATGCTTTGAGCATCCACTATCTAGATACCACATCAGCTTACTGGATGTTAAGCAGACCTGCAAAATAGATTAGAATTGATGCATTGGTACCCTGTTAAATTTGGGTCCAGCAATGTTAGATGTGCTTTTGGGCACCCACCTAACTAAACCTTTTGGCATTAAAAACCTTCTAAATTTATAGTCCTTGACAGAATGACCTCTTTTCATACAGTAGAAGCAGGTAATAGGCTGTGAAAACTGTTTAGTATTGGTTTCAAAAAAGCTACTGTACTTTTTCTGTTTCCTTGGGAAATTGGGTTGATGTCCAATTCCAGCCTTTTCGAAGACACAGTTCTGAGAGCCCAGAATGGCATTCAGATTGGTTGTTCCCATAGTCAACTTTGAAGCAATAGTAATTAGGTAGTTCACCTTATTTTGAAGAACTTCACAGTTTTCACATTTTGCTGGCTTGCTAGAGTCTAAGTTACTGGAAGTTTTGTAGTGATCAAGGTCAGTTTTCAGTCTTAAAACTTCATCTTCCAGTTCCTTAACTCTGGCTTCCAACCAGTTGTTCTTACCCTTCAGTCTATTGTTGGAACGAGCCAGTTTGTCTGCTACCTCATGCGTCTCTTGAAACGCATCCAGCAGTAAACTGTAATTTGTACTGTTAAAGGAAGTACTGGAATCTTCACTGCTAACCTCAGAATCTTTTCCAGCCATAAAGCACGGATTTCCTTCATTGTCTTCCTGTGAAGAGCTGCTGGATGAAGAAGCATTGTCCTCCCATGCAGCATATGGCTTTCTTCCTTTTCCAGCTTTGTAATTCTTCTTTTCAATGCTTTTCTCTTTGTTATCCAGATTTGGACAGTCTACTTTCATATGTTCCTGTTTCCCACAGCCATAACAGGTTAGCTTATTTGAATTTAAATCAGGTTTTCTAGTATACCTTTTATACTGCTGATTCTTTCCCTTTCTCTTCAGCTTCATGAATTTCTGGAATTGTTTTGTCAGCAGACTGATGTCTTCAGAATCACTATCTTCTTTTGAACTGTCCTCACTGGTTTCTATTTCAGCAACTTTTGATTTCAGTGCAAGACTTCTGGATTTCTTTTCAGCAAATTTCATTTCCTTCAGCCTTGTCATCTCCAGTTCATGCTCTCTTAGTTTGCCAAACAATGCAGCTGTTGTGAGAGTTGTTAAATCTCTAGTTTCTGAAATTGCTGTCACCTTGGGCTGCCAACTTCTATCCAAGCATTTGAGAATCTTGTTGTTCAGTTCCTCTTTATCAAACTGCTTTCCCAGTACGATCAGGTGATTAACTATATGAGTGAATTGTTTCTGCACATCACAATTGATTCTCCTGATTGCATCCTGAATAATTCGTACTCCTGAATCAGTGCATGTTTCCTTGCCCGTTTCACATCATTCGTGCCTTCATGAGTGACTTCCAGCACCTCCCACATCTCCTTTGCAGAGGTACATTGAGACACTCTGAAAAATTCATCCATGTTCAAGGCAGAGGTTATAATATTTTTGGCAAAGCAATCATACTACACACGCTTATTCTTTATATCAGTCAGTTCATCAAAAGATTTCACAGCAGACACACAATATGCATAGGTATATACGGTCCATTTATAATTGCATTCTAAATGCCTCTGCCAGTAGACTCAATAAAGATCCGCATTCTGACTTTCCAGAATTGGTAATTCACACCAGAAAACATTGGAGGTCTATTTATTGAAGCCCCCTCAGCAAAAGGCAAACAGTTTTCAGCCATGGATCGAAAACTTGACTAGGATACAAGTCCTAGCTCTGATGCCAATTGTAAGAAACTGTTTTGGCTGAAATACAAGAGGGGGGTGAATTGGATTTCAAAATCTTTTCCAAAAAAATTAGTTGACCTTTTAATAAAATTCAATTTTGTTTAATAAACTGGATCTTTATTGACTTTACTGTGAAAGCAGTAGAATGAAACAATAAACAATATAATCCAGTCACAGTACAACGCAGCAAATCAAACAGTTTTATCAAAATTTAAATGTAAGTACAGAAGCGATTTAGTTTACTGCACAAAAACAGAATAAAACTTAACCAACAACAATAAGAGATTTGGTTTTCTGGAAAAATAAACTGGTAAACAGTAAACCCAACAAATTACAAAACTGCAAATTTACAGGAAACTAATATACTGGTTATTAACAGATTCAAAGCAGTTTGGATTAGACTGAGTTAACATGGAATAAATGATTTTAAGTTGTTACTAAAAATACTTTCAGAAAATGATGAAGTTATTCAATTAGCAAGATTCACTTAATTCTGAAAATTCAAGAAAATCAGCAAGAATTAGCAAGAACTGTAAAGAGAGAAAGCAAGAGAGAATCAGGACACAGTAGATTTTTATACTGGTTCACCCAATAACCGGGCTACATCCATCCCTCACACACAGTAAGGATTTCACTAAACTGATCAACCTGATCCAATTTACAACACTTGCCTACAGCAAGACGACACTGCACCCTACAACCAACCCCTGCTGAACCTATAGCAGAACAAGAAACACCACAGAATCCACTATGTGCTTTGAAGAACTCCCTTGCTAAAACCCACAGCAAGTAACGTTATACAGAAACCACTGTATAACTCAGAAACGTCTCACTGCAACACGCAATAGACCACTGCTGATCCCACAGCAGAACAGGAAACAACACAGAAACCCACTGTGTGTTTCACAAAGACCCTTGCTGAAACCCACTTTTGTTAATTCAGAAAATATATGTGGAGCTTATCTTTGATTGAGATTGCATGCATCACTGATTAGACCTCAAGCTTACCCCACAACACACACTCCTAAGTTCTAGACCAAGTCTTCAATCTTCATGAATTCTTCATGCATTCCTCATGAATTCTTTATTTTACGGATTATAAATTTTATCGGAGAGTTCTGAAAATTTATTGTATTTTTATTAAAAAAATAGAGATATTTGAAATACAAAACATTTTTAGAATTCCATCCTTTACTATTTGTTTTTTTGATTTTTTTGTATTTTTAATATATTTTTTTCTATTATACCTATCTATAGTTGCCAAAAAATTCTTAAAATTTTTGTGTTGTTTTATTGTATGGATCGGATATTTTATCAAAGAATTCTGCAAAACTATGGTTTTTTTTTTTAAAAAAATTTGAGATATTTGGAGTCCAAAATTTCACCAAAATTTCATCGTTTTACTATATTTTTTTTTATTGTTTTTGCATTTTAGACATCTTTTTTTTTATTTCACCTATCCCAAGTTGTCTGAAAAATTCTAGAAGTTCTTTTTAAAAAATATAAATATGTGAAATAATTTTTTTTTAAATTCCGCAGTTTACTATTTTTTCTTTTTATTTATTTTTTTATTATTTTTCATGTTTTCTTTTCTATTTCATCCATCTTTACTTGTAAAATATTCTGGAAATTTTTATGTTCTTTAATTTTATGGATTAGAGATTTTATCAAAGAATTTTGGAAAATCATGGAACATTGTTCTAAAAAAAATATAGACATTTGAAACCCAAAATTCTTCCTAAATTCCATCGTTTGCTATTTGATTTTTTAGCATTTTTGACATATTTTTTTTCCTATTTCATCTATCCAAACTTGCTAAAAAATTCTAAATATTTTTGTAGTGTTTTATTCTACTATAGATTTTATTAGAGAATTCTGAAAAGTTATTGAATTTTTATTAAAAAAAATAGAGATATTTCAAATACAAGACATTTTCAGAATTTCATCGTTTAATATTTGCTTTTTGATTTTTTTTGTATTTTTAACATCTTTTTTTCTATTGTACCTGTCTATAGTTGTCAAAAAATTCTTAAAATTTTTGTGTTTCTTTATAGTATGGATCAGAGATTTTATCAAAAAATTGTGAAAAACTATGATTTTTTTCCAAAAGATTTGAGATATTTGAAATCCAAAATTTCACTAAAATTCCATCTTTTACTATTTCTTTCTTATTTCTTTAGCATTTTTGACATTTTTTTTTCTATTCCACCTATCCAAAGTTTTCAAAAATTATGGAATTTCTTGTAGTGTTTTAATGGAAGGATTAGAGATTTTATCAAAAAATTCTGAAAATTTCTAGAAGTCTTTTAAAATAATATAAATATGTTAAATAATTTTTTTTTCAAAATTATGTGATTTACTAATTGTTTTTTTATTAATTTTTTTATTATTTTTGACATTTTCTTTTCTATTTCATCCATATGTACTTGTAACAAATAATGGAAATTTTTATGTTTTTTTTATTTATGGATTAGAGATTTTATCAAAGAATTTTAGAAAATCCTGAAACATTGTTCTAAAAAAATATAGACATTTGAAATCCGAAATTCTTCATAAATTTCATGGTTTACTATTTGTTTTTTTAGCATTTTTGACATCTCCTTTTTCTTATTTCACCTATCCAAACTTGTCAAAAAATTCTAAACATTTTTATGGTGCTTTATTGTACGGATTATCTATTTTATGAGAAAATTCTGAAAATTTCTTGAATTTTTACGAAGAAAAATATAAATATTTTGTGTTCTGCAAAACTATGGATCAAAGATTTTATTAAACAATTCTGCAAAACTATGGGTTTTTTTTTTCAAAAAATTTGAGATATTTGAAATCCAAAATTTCACCAAAATTCCAACGTTTATTATTTCTTGGTTATTTTTTTAGCATTTTTTACATCTTTTTTTTTTCTATATCACCTACCCAAAGTTGTCAAAAAATTATTGAATTTCTTGTAGTGTTTTATTGGAAGGATTAGAGATTTTATCAACGAATTCTGAAAATTTATAGCAGTTCTTTTAAAAAAATATAGATATGTGAAGTAATTTTTTTTTTCAAAATTTTGCAGTTTACTATTTGTTTTTTTTATTATTATTTTTGAAATTTTCTTTTCTATTTCATCCATCGTACTTGTAAAAATTTCTGGAAATTTTTATGTTGTTTTATTTTATGGATTAGAGATTTTATCAAAGAATTTAGAAAATCATGGATTATTTTTCTAAAAAATTAAAGACATTTGAAATCCAAAAATCTTCCTAAATTTCATGGTTTACTATTTGGTTTTTTACAATTTTTGACATCTTTTTTTTCATATTTCACCTATCCAAACTTGTCAAAAAATTTTAAATATTTTTATGGTGCTTTATTCTACAGATTATAGATTTTATCAGAGAATTTTGAAAAGTTCTTGAATTTTTATGAAGAAAAATATAAATATTTGAAATAGGAAACATTTTCATAATTCCATCGTTTACTATTTGCTTTTTGATTATTTTTTGTATTTTTAATCTTTTTTTCTATTTTACCTATCTATAGTTGTCAAAAAATTCTTAAAATTTTTGTGTTGTTTTATTGTATGGATCAGTTATTTTATCAAAGAATTCTGCAAAGCTATGGCTTTTTTTTTCAAAATATTTGAGATATTTGAAATCCAAAATTTCACCAAAATTCCATCGTTTATTATTTCTTGGTTACTTTTTTAGCATTTTTTACATCTTTTTTTTTTCTATTTCACCTATCCAAAGTTGTCAAAAAATTATTGAATTTCTTGTATTGTTTTATT
>Ga0209700_102544_pt1 | contig 36615 bp, 14 predicted proteins | sample SiratroredBW_FD_187528 | JGI IMG/M metagenome (GOLD analysis project Ga0209700, IMG submission 187528) | Root nodule microbial communities of legume samples collected from California, USA - Siratro red BW (SPAdes) (version 2) | ecosystem: Host-associated > Plants > Roots > Nodule | place: USA...
ATATATATATTATATATATATATATATATATATATATATATATATATATATATATTAGAAATTAGAAACTAGAATTAGATTTGTAATCTTGTAATTTTCAAGAGTTGTATATAAACATGGGAAATGATGATTATTTTGATATATGATTTGTACTCATCAATCAGTAAACCAATTAGTTTGATCAAATCCTTCTACTTAAAATTATCTAGCTTATTAATTTTCAACCAACTTTTAAGTTGCTCTCTAGTTTCAACTTCCAACTAATTTGTCTGCTAATTTTTCTTTTTTAACTACAACAATAATAAACTTTCAAGATTTGGCTACCGCAAATTAATTTTGAAGACCGTGATTAACAGAACCGTTAAAAAAAAATAAAAAAAACCCTCGGAATATGTTGAAATGTAATTCTTTTTGGTACGTTAATTTATACTTGTGATGGTTGTTACTTCATAAATTATATTTATTACAAACTTATTTAATTCATTAAAAATGCATAGCAAAATAAAGGCTCCCTAGTTAAGGCATTTAGATTGGTATTAATTAGTATAAATTGGGTATAAAAAGAAATAATAATTGTATTAGAAATCCATAGAGATGAGTGAATGATTGTGAAAACATGAAAATGTAAAAACCTCAAACAACTAATTATTACTCTAAAGCAACTGGTGTGGTCTCTGTGGACATTCTTGGCCAGATGGACACATTCCATTGCACTTTAAAACTTTGTCTCTACCTCTTCCTCACCAAACTCCTTCAAATTATTGACCTACGAAAGTCATAATAAGAACTCATTCACCCACCCACCCAGCTGCTAATAAGGAATTGGTTATTGCTATTTGTTGTAATATAAAATTAATTTTCACTGAGCACCGCGCAGAGAAGAGAATTCCCATATCCATGCATAATTTGTGAAAAAAACAACGGGCAAACAAATCTAGTCCCAATTTTGTTATTGCAATTTCTTAAGACATAAGAGAATTACGTTATGATAAGAATATCATTATTATTAATAGTTGAAAGTTGAAACCGCGTCGTGAAGGAAGACCACACTGTCTGTCTCCATGCGGACCTTCCCACTCACGCAATAAATATTTTCAATCTCAGTTCAGTTACTCGCTTCTCTCTCATGTGGCCCCATTAGGGTAATCGTAATTCTTATGCTTTAAACTATAAAACCATTTCACTAGCTTTAGCAAATGCCACTTCTCTCTTTCCCAGATTGATTCATAACTCTGCGGATTAGGTTTAGACCCAATCACTATTTCATCTATTTATTGCTATCATATACCCTGCTCTTCATTTTGTTCAGCCCTTCAGATCTTGGAGGATCCAAATGGCTCCACGATTGTACCTTGGTTGCAGAACCCTGCTCCTAGTCTCTATTCTTTTCTTCCTTTTTGCTTCTCTTTGCATCACTGTTTGCTCAGAACCTCAACCTCACACCACAAGGAGAATGTTGGAGTTGGAGGAAGAAAAAGAAGAGTTCGAACAACCCCTCAAAAAGAAATCCCCCAAAAACCAAACCCCATTGATCAAGCCCACTCTTTCCTCCAAAAACCAAACTAAAACCGTCAAATCCAGCAACCTTAACCCCTCCAAAAACCAAACCAAAACCATCAAACCCGGTTCCCCCAATTCAAACAAAAACCAAACCAAGCTAGCCAAAACCAAAACCAAAACCGCCCTCCTCACCGACACAGAGGTTGTCGTGAAGAAACTCAACTCCACCACCTCAAAGTCCAAGAAGCTGAATTCCACCTCCACCAAGACACCCTCTCCATTGGATCTCGCGAAAACGAGTGGGGCTGGCGGCAAGAACAAAACGACAAAAGTCACCGTCACGAAGGACAAGGAAGCGAGTAAAAAGACCAAGCTTGATGAAACCGAATCCCACAAGAAGATTGGTGGCAGTAACAAGAAACAATCGCAACCCAGTTGGGTGCTGGAAGACGAGGTGGACGATGATTTGGTTTCGGAGTTCAAGGATCTACCCATGAAGTTCCAGCAAACACTGATCCCTGACCTGGAACGAATCTCCTCAACTTCCAAACAATACATCACAAAAGCCAACAAAGAGATGACGAAAGGGTTCAAACCCTACGTTGGAAACAAGTACGCACCCACCATTGCCACTTTACTCTCTTGCGCCTTCGCTCTGATTCCTCTGCTATTGGCCTCGGTCCTCTTCAACAAAATCAAAGCCTATTTCTCACTACAAAAGCTCTTAGTCTTCATCCAAGCCTATCTCGCTATCTACTTCTCCATTCTCTGTCTCTCCTCGTTCATCACCGGCCTTGAACCTCTACGGTTTTTCTACTCTACTTCGCGCTCCACGTATCTCTGCTTGCAGGTTCTCCAAACTCTCGCTTACGTCCTCTACCTTTTGCTCCTCCTAATGTACCTTGTTTTGGTCTTCTCCACCGATTCTGGGCTGGGCTCCAAGTTCCTGGGCCTGGCCCAAACCTTTGTGGGCTTTTCTGTCGGGTTGCATTACTACATGACGGTGTTTCACAGGGTGGTCTTGAAGCAACCGCCGAAGACCAATTGGAAGATTCACGCCATTTACTCCACGTGTTTTTTCCTCATTTGTGTTATTGCTGGAGCAGATAGAAGGAAGAAGACCTACTTGGAAGAAGGTGGAGAAGAGGGCAAGAAAAATTGAATTAGTGAATTATTATTAGCTAGCTAGCTACATTCCTTTTCTTTTCTAAATTAAAATTTCAAATTATACCAAATTTCTATTATAGCCAAGTGTCGTAAGGCTTTGGCTTTTAATTTGTATGCATTCAGATTCATTCCATAAATAAATGGAAGTCATGATCCCTGTATAATCTTATTATTGTATAATGCATCATTCTAAATCATATATATAATATGACAATAATAAATTAGATTCGGATTTTAAAATTTAACACCGTCTCTCCTTTATTTATTTCTATGCAAAGGACATGAACATCTTTCTTCACTTCTTTCATTTTCCAAAATCTTTGTAAGGCAAGTACATTTGTGATCTACTGTCTCCAATTAATAGCATGCAGACAAGGCTGCAAACAAATAAATTAATAACAAAGGTGCATGGGTGTGGAAGAAGCAATTCAAATTTACATTATGGTTAGAAACGTGAATTCGTGATACCGGTAGTCATTTAAAAAAAAATTATTATTATGGAGAAGATATGCAAGTTCAAAATATATTAATTAGATTTTATTGTAATTTGTTCTTATATAAGTGATTCAGACTCAAGGATTTCTATAACACTTTTCGTTATCTTTATAGTTTTTGTTATAATGCATGAAATATTCTTGTAAGACCGTGAAATATTATTGTAAGACCGAATGAGAATACCTGTCAATAACTCTCTGACGCTCAAGTTAGTATTCGATTATCAAAACAAATGACAACAGAGTTTGTCATGAATACTTTAACTTGCTGTGTTCATTTATTTATAATGTTTAAAATTGACACAAATCTAACATTATTGACAGGCTGCTTGTGAGCTGATATTTAGATGATTACTTCAGTCTAAAATGTTATGATTTAAAATGGAAGAATGTAGTACATAATTGAAATTTATTTATAAAAAAAATTGAATAAAATATAATACTTTAAATCTTTAATTAAATATAGCAATTTATTTTAATTAAACTTAATAAAAAAAGTAAAATAAATGTTAAAAGGTTGAAAATACAAGATAAATTAATATAAGCATGTATTGGGACTTGAATCGGCAAATAAATGATACTTAAAATCTCAATTTGAAGTCTTTTATGAGAAGCCATGATACTAATTTAATGAAGCACCGACGATTTTTGAATCTGCACAGTACATGTGTCGGTGATGTAATGAAAAGGGGACAAGTGGCTTTAGCCATTTGGGGGTATGGCACAAACCTGAGCATAACTTCAACGTAGCTGACCTTTGCTTCTCTTGGCCACAACACTGCTTTCAAATTAAGAAATCTCACACTCGATGCACTCATAACTATGACAAAATAAAATATCCACATACTATGTTAAGAATTTCTGCATAAATTTTTGGTCCTACTCATTAATATGGCTATCGTGGTTAGATGCAAGTCGCTTTCTCAAGAAGTGAGTGTGGAAGTCACTGTCCTCTCATCTAAAGGGTACTTACCCTCCCAACATTAGTCAAAATCTCTTATTCTACAATTTCAAACCAAACACGCCCTAATTGCGTAAAGCTGCATTAATCTCGTGTTTATATCCGCCACTGATGTTGGTGCACTATTTAATCTGTTATCTTTTATGTTTAACCGAGATTAAATTATAAACAAAACTAACTACTTTTATAATAATTAAAACTAGTAGTTACATTATTTATATTGTTTTATATAATAGAAAGTTTATTTAATTATATTTGTTAAAATTATTATTCAATTTAAAGATAATGGTATTTTTCAAATAGTAACATTAAATTTAGTTTAGTCAATTTTAACTCCAATGGAAGATATACCATGCGTTCCAATAATATTTAGGATAATTATTAGGATTGATTGTGAGACTTATTAAAATAAAACTTGGACGTATTATTTATAATACCCTGGTCAAATTAGATTGAAGTCTCACCTTAAAAATATTAATTATTAAATGGTTGTATTGAATACCGATGTTTGTTTTTGAAGTGAAACTCCAATTTTAACAAAAGAATAATATATAGTTCCTCATCAAAATTCTATCCTTGAAAAGTTAACTATTTTAAGATTCTATTTGCATTGATTCAAATCAAACGATTGAAAAAGAAGAAAACATAAAAGTCAAAATTTCAGACTTTTTTATAATTAAAAATAATTTATAGAGGAACAGTATCATCTAAATTAATTTTAGTTTATTTTATTTATTTTCCTTCTACAAATATTTACATAAAAAAATGATTGAAATGGAATTTAAGGATTCATTTAATCGTTAAGATGTCATAAAATAATATTAGACCAAATAAGATAAAAAAAACATAAAAAACACGTTAAATCATATTTAGTGTTTAGCATTTTAAAGATTTAATGTCACCATAATTTTGTGGTAATGATAATAATAGTTGCAATGTCAATAACATTAATAACTAAATAATAATAGCAGTAATTTTGACAACTACAATATATTGATTAAGATGGTAATAACTATAGTGGTGTAGTAAAATGATGTTATAATAACGGTGAAAGATAATAAAAGAATAATACAATCAATAATTGATAAAGACTTTTTGTAATGACAATAATAATATTGACTTGACAATGATAACAATGGTTATAAAATTGTTGACTGTACAAATATGGATGACGATTTAGTGATAGTTCATATATATATATATAATGGAGATGAAATAGTGATAATATTGACAAATAACCATGAAAGTGATATTATTTTTTTTTTTTTTTACAGGATTGGTAAAAATGTTTGTTGTGACAATGAAGATGTAGATAATATATATGAGGAGTTAATGGTAATGATACTAATAACAATAATAAAAAAAATGATAACAAAAGATGAATATATGAAAGTATTAAAATAATGTTGATTATCTTATCTAATATCTTTTAATCCACTTTTCTCAATAAAGAAAAAATCTATTACACTTTACACTAATATAATAAGATAATTATTATTAAGACAAACAATTAATTAAAGTAAAACAGGATAATTATATCTGATCTGATACTAAATGTATTATTTAAGAACAAAAATAAGCATATCTGTTTGAAAAAAAAAAATCTATGTATAGTTCCAATTTTGTAAGGAAGTAAAACAATGAGTAGGTTGAGAAGCTAATGTCCATCTAACATGTGGATATCATGCTTTTCTCTTACATTGGTGCAGTCAGGGTCTTGCCAAATTACATCAGTTATTAGGATTTTTTTTTTTTCTTTTTCAATCTTCATAACAATCTTTTACAACTCTCAGTTATTTTGGAATAGGCCTTCAGAAATGGAAAAAGCACATTTTGGAATGTCCATTCTTAAATAAATGAAAATTGTTCAAGAATTTTACGTAGTATAAGAAAAACATAGCTTCATTGTTATTGTCGAAAGTGACGTTTTGGTTTTACATTGTAGGTCAACATTTAGGTCTAATATCGAGTACGTAAAAAGTGAAAGCTTATTCTTCCATCACTTTTCCAGATTTATCACAGACTCTCTTTCTTTAATACTTTTAAAATTTAAACTCATCTTAATATATATATATATATATTAAAACATAATTTAAAATCGATTTGTTTTTAAATGTTATCCAAAATCAATTTGTTTTAGGCTGATATATACAGATCTAAAGGCACACTCTATTCGAGATTGGAAAGGTATTCTGCTAACAATAATATGAGATTAACAAAGTCAAAAAATAAAATCTTTAGAACCATTTTCCATCTTATATTAATCTCCCTATAAATAAAAGATCACACTAACTTAGGGGAGACATTAAAACACTCTTATTTGGAGTCATTTAAACTTTATATTAGAAAAGTAACATATTTTGATACAAGAGTATCTGATAATTTTTTTCTTATTTTTTTATTCTTAGTAAAAAAAATCTTTTTAATGTCCCATGAAATATTTTGTTTATTTTTAATCTTTCTTGTTTAGGATATCTTTACTTTCTTAGTATTTTATCACTGGATAAGAAAAACATAAAGAAATTAAGGATGTAAGTTTTAGCTTAGGAAAATGCACTATTTATATAGTATTAATTATTATTTTTCTTTCAAACAAAATAATTTAAAAGAATATACATGTATAATTCATCACTTAAAGAATAACAATAAACAATTAAGACTAAAACAAAAATAATTTTTTTATAGAAACCAACGAGAAAAAAAAATATTAGGGACCACAAATAAAATGAAAAAAAATGACATCATACCATTAAAAAGTAGAAAACAAAATATAAATAAAAAATGTATCAAGAATCGAAATGGACAAACAAATTTATTGAGAAATATATACAAAATCTATAAATTTAGGAGATAATAAAAACTATTTAAGTCTTTTTATAATTATTTACTTTGATTTTAAATTAAATATATTTTAAAACAAACAGTCAATAAAGAAACAGTTTTCAACAAATAAACTATATTTTATATTTATGATAAACATTTGTGTGAATTGTTAGATTAAAAAATACTGGTTCAGTCAATAATATAGCGTCAAACAGTTTATTTTCTTAAAATATTAAGTTTAAATGTATTTTTAGTTTACATAACATGAGTTTCTTTTTTATTCTATATCGCTAAAAAAATCGTAATTTATATATGAAAATGACAATTAGATGAAAATCCGTATATTAAATAAACATTTATATAAATCCGTACATAAAATTAATATTATATATGAATTTTTATATATAAATTTATATTTTGATTACAATATACGGATTTATATTTAGATTTTCATATATAAATTTTATGTCTGAATTTTACATACAAATTTCAAATTCATATATAATATTAATAGTAATATTATTTACGTTAATATTATTATTAATGTTGATATTCATATAATATTACTATTTTATTATTATTATTATTGTTATTATTAATATTATTGTAAATATCATTATTAATATTATTAGCATTATTATTAATATCATCATCATTATTAATATTATTATTATAAATATTATTAATGATATTATTGATATTATTATTAATATTAAGGTTAAAAATAATTTTGTTAAAATTAATATTTTTAATCATAGAATTAATAATAATAATAATAATAATAAATAATACATAATAATAATGATAATAGTCAGAATATTAATAATCATATGATAATAAAATTTATCTTGTTTAGTGATAAATTTTATATATACAATTATGTTTGCAGTGAATTGTTATTAAATGTAAATCTAATTTTTTTAAGTATATTTTTTTTCTACGTAACATTTTAAATAATTACTTTTAGTACTTATAAATTAATAATATTATTATTGTTGGTATTAATATTTATAATTATAAAAATGATAATATCAATAATAATAAAATAATAGTAATAATAAGAATAACCATAATTGTATTATAATAATAAAATTGATCTGGTTTAGTATTAGGTTGTATATATATGTATGAGACTTAAGGTTTGATTCTCGTTTGCAGTGAATTATTGTCAAATGTAAATTTAATTTTTGTTCGTAAGTGTAATTTTTTATCCATGTTTGAGATATATTGAGATACACTTAATAATATAAAATCCAATGAAATTAAGTACAGTTAAATAAAAATTGACATAATTGAATAAAATCAAATGTAATCATATAATTTAGATATTTATATGGTAATAATTTACTGAATGATATATAACTCATAATCAAATATATCTATTATTTGTTTTAAATATCTTTTTGAGGACCTGGACTAAAACCAAAATAAAAAATATAGACATAAATAAATTTTATAGGGATTATTTACTTAATTTTCATTCACACTTCTATATTTGTAATTATTTATGTTCTTACTAACTTTGAAAATTTTTTTATAGATGAATCTTCTTTTACATTAACGATATGTCTGAGATAAATTCACCAACGAGTATAATCTTGAGGACACATATTGAAAATTATTTTTTCAAAAATATAAGGAAAAGTGTAACCTTGAGGACACATATTGAGAATTATTTTTTCAAAAATATAAGGAAAATTTTTATAATGCTATAACTAGAAGGCATAACAAGTTTGGTAAATACTTTGAATTTTTGAAGGAGGCTATGAAAATTATATCCCTTTAAATACAGTCAATACATCATCATCCACATAACATGTAATATTGAATTATTATGGCTTTCACTACCAACAATAACTCATCCATTTACTAATCCAATTAAGAAATGCAATTATATCAAAATTTGAGTTATATGACCAAATAATGTTTTAAAGTTCAAGATTTGATCAAAGAAGGAAATTCCTACAACCAACTAAAACATGTTAGACAGGATATCATAAATTTTTGTCTCTAACATCTGTTTTATATCTATCTACATCCAATATATATGAAGATATGGATAATAATATAAAATCTAATTAAATAAAGTGTAATCAAATAAATTTGAATATAATATAATCAAATTAGATACTACCATAAAACTCAAATCAAATAAAATATTTATATAATAATAATAATAATAATTTATTGGATGACGTATTTTATAATGAAATGTATCTCTTATTTATTTTAAATAATTTTTAAACACTTTATTTCAATCCAATAAGGTATATAAATTGATATCAATTAAATGTATTTTTATATCCACACATATATTTATAATTCTTAATTTATAATTCTTATTAATTTAAGTGTGAGGATCTTCTATGGGTGAATTTTCTTTTATTAATATTTTTTTTAAATCATAACTCAATCGGTAAGATAAACCATCTTTATTTAATTACGGAGATTAACATTTGTTTTGGAATAACATAATTTAAGATAAAAAAAATGATATATATTTTATGAATTATAATACATATTTTACTTTTTAAGAATAAGATGTTTGACTTGTCCTTTTAGGTACAAATAATAAATGAGTGTTAAGAAGTAATTAACGATAATAAATTGATTTTAAAATTAGATGACTAAAAATATATTTTTTTTCCATAAAAACCAAACCAAATCCATTTTATATGAAAAAAAAAATTTATATCTAAAAGATATTATAAGGAAAGATAGTTGTTTTTAAAATTGTAATCCCTGTTAAAGATTATTATACTTTCAACGTGCATCATATATTTTCTCAATATTTTTATTCAATAATACTATCATAATTAATCTCTAATAATAACATTGGTAGCTCTCGATTCTTCATCCCTACTCTAACTAATTTGATCCACGAAATCTTCATAGACGAAACTCTCACCGTTACCATCATCAACAACTCATTAAAAAATTTACCACATCTAAAAGCAACGCGAGCTACGCATCAACTACTTTAAGCTTTTATGGAATCAAAGATCCATTAAGCAAAGTTTTACCCAGCAACATTTTGTCTGTTTCCAAATAGAACTGAAACAGATCTCAGAATATTTATAGAAAGAGTTTATAATTTCGAGTTGGAAAGAGATACGCAATAACCTCTAATAAAAAATACACTACATAGTAATATAGAATATTAATATATTGAAAACAAAATTGGCGTCACGGAACGCATGGGTGTCGTATTCTACGCCATTCTTCCCATCCAAACCCGTTAGCGTCCGTTTTCAGATACTCCATTATCCATATATTCACCCAAATTAAAGACCCGACCCGACCCGACCCGACCCGATCACAGACCATACAGCCGTAAGCTAAAACTCATCTCATTTTTCTTCTACTCAACCTCTTTCTCTTCTCTTCTTTTTAATCTCCAAACGCGTGACTCACTTCTCAACTAAATTCATCAACAGGTATTGTTCCAATGTCTCCTATTTTGCTGAATTCACTTCACACTCTGCACCACGCGTGAATTTCATGAATCTGCTTTGTTATCGTTGATGATCGTCGTGGTAATTCTAATTGAGGTTTTCTTCTCGTGTTTAATGGAATGACTGTAACTTCGTTGCAGATTCTGGTCGCTGCTGAGTATTGCTCTTCACTTTTCATAACAATCGATGATATCTATTCTTTAGAGAGGAAGATGCTCTCTGAGCATGCTTTCCACGTGATAGAGCATGGTTAATGTTATCCACCTTTCAATGTTAGTTATCTCTCTCGCCTTTTTTCTACTACTTGATTGATACTATTGCGTGTTTGTTATTTTTTATTTTTTTTGTTTCTATATGATTTATGCCTCAGCGTTAAGGTCTACAATCTGCATTTGGTGGTGTACATCGTTTATGCGTAGGGGTACAGCGCCGATAATAAAAAAAACTAGGGTATGGATGCAGCTGGATTTCGTATAGAAGTATCAAAACGGAGATAATAAGTTATTTAATCGTTGGAAATATTTAAAGAAGACACACTTTTTGAAGGAGTGAAGTAGTAGCAAATCAAACATGGACTGACTTGTGTACTTGAGAAATAAGTGAGCATTTGATATATAATTATGTTTAGCATTAAGTACTAGTATTTGGGCTTAGTGCGGATTAGGCGACTGTTTAAGGGGACCCATGTCTTATAGGTTAACTAGTTTGATAGACAAATGGGTTGTTTGTACTGCTTGTTCCTTTAGTGGCATGCTCGCTTTAACCTTACTTGAGCTTTGAAGCAAACAGCGTTCAGGCATTGATTGGGTGAGTTATCAGTTGATTCGGATTGGAACAATGTACTGAATATTTAGTCATCGGGTAATTTTTACTTTTTCGTTTTCGTCATTTTATTTTGAAAAATTGTTTCGAACATGTGATCCGCTCAGTGGGTAATCTACAAATGCAAATGGTTAGTGAGAAGGCAAAAGCTCCCATAAACTTTGACAGACAAATGATAACATCCCTTTTGCAGATTATATGACTTTCTTAGTATTTGCAGATTTATGTGTGATCATTAACACTTTGTAATGATGGAAAAAATCGTTCCTGCAAGAAATAAACAACAATACAGGGGGGAATGGAATAAAGATAGTTCAAAAGATAATTTTTATTTTCCTGATATTTGTTTGTACATCATCTCCGCATGGCTATGTTTTCACATTTGAGGTTTTTGGATTCATGCACACGCCCTAATTATTTGTCTCTGCCTTAAAGGGTACATAAATGCTATTTAGTCTTAGTCTCAAGAAATAGCTCTTGCAACAATTGACTTTTTGTTTCTAGCTTCAAAGCTGTAATTATTCGATTACAGCTTTTGATTAGTTCAGGTCATCATTTTGTGTAACCTTAGGACATCTACATATTTTACACCTAAACAATATTTTCACATTGTTTGACTTGTCTTTGGGATCCTCATTAATTTGAAAAGCATGGTGTGCCTAAAGCATTCTGGCTGCTGATCTATCATTTCTGTATGAAATTCAATTTATGCTAGATTTTCTTGTTTGTGACCACAAGAGGAGAAGCTACAACCCATTTATTTTTTGATACGGGAAAGGTTGATCTTCCAGAATGTCTTCTCTTCAACTGTTGCAACTAACTCGGCGTGGCCAGAGTATTCTGGCTTCAAGAAGGTATTGATCTATACTTTTATTTTCTGGTGATTCTTAATTTCATACCAAGCAGTGAATTTGGCTTACTATTAGACTCAAGTTTGTTTTTTCACCTAAATATCAATTTTATATTTTTATCAGCTATTCTGCTCATTATTCCTAGGTATGTTTTGAAGTATACATGTTTCACACCTGGTTGTATACTCCTCCCCCTTGCCTACTATTGAATGAAGAAACTGATGCTAAAAGAATGTGTACACACTAAAAGAATAGTAATTCTCTGTTACAAAAACATATATATAGTAAGAGAATTACAACTGTTATAAAGGGGAAACAGAAGAAATATTTCTAACACCCTCCCACAAGTTCAAGGTGGGTGAAATACAGTTTGTAGATCAACCACTGCGAGCTTGGATCTAAGAAAAAGAAGTCTTGTAGGAGATGGAGGTTTAACATGAATGTCTGCTACTAATCATGGTCAGGAATATGTTGAACAATGAGTTGCTTGGCAAGCATTCTTCTCAAACAAAGAAAGTGAAGTGCCATGTGCTTTGACTTGGCATGTAGAATGGGATTACGAGAAAGATTGACAACACTAAGATTGTCACAATAAAAAACTGGAACACAATGAGGGATAACGCATTCACTAAGCAACGTTTGAATCTAAAGAAGTTTAGTGGTGGAGGTTTAGTAAGAATGTCTGCCCGTTAATCATGGTTAGGAATATGTTGAACAATCAGTTGCTTGGCAAACACTCTTATAAAACAAAGAAAATATCAAGTTCCACGTGCTTTGACTTGGCATGTAGAATGGAATTATGGGAAAGATTAAAAACACTAAGATTGTCACAATAAACGACTAGAACACAATGAGGGATAGCAAGTTCACTAAGTAACGTTTGAATCAAAGAAGTTTAGTGGTGGTAGAGGCAAGACTTTGATATTTTGCTTTTGTAATGGATCTAGCAATGAATGTTCGCTTAAGAGACTACCATGAAACTAAAGTAGGACCAAGAAATATTGCAGCTCCAGAAGTGGACCAACAATCACTTGGATCAGCAGCCTAGTTTGCATCACAAAAAGCTTTAGTCATTATAGGTTGATTATGAAGAGCTGGAATAATTTGGATACCACAGTAAAGAGTTCCCTTTAAATATCTAAGTATGGATCTTATTATAGGAGTCCAATAATATTCAAGAGGAGCTGACATAAACTGACAAGCTTTGTTAACAAAGAAACATATTTTTGATCAAGTGTTAGTGAGATATTGAAGAACACCCACCACTGATCTATAAAAGGATGAATTGGGTAATAAATCAAAACCCTGTTTAGAGAGTTTACAGGCTGAAATCATTGGAGAAGAAACATGCTTAGCCTCAAGCATCTTGGCAAGAAGGTCCTTAATGTATTTTGTTTGAGTCGTAAGAAGATACCCACTGGATTGAGGTCAAACATCTATACCAGCAAAGTAATTGAGGCTGCCTAGTTGTTTTAGAGGAAAAGCTGAATCCATTTTCAGAAGAAGAAGTTGCTTGTGATAATGATATCATCAACATATACCAACAAATATACAACATAATCCATGCACTTGGGGCTTGCTTAGGTCCATAAATAACTAGGTACCCACTTATATATTATAATTTGATTATATCTCTAGTTGATATTAGATCTCCAACAAAACTAAATTTTTGAAAAATAGACAAAGCATTAGTTTTACATTTTAAAAGAAATTTCTAGTGAATCTTGAATAAGCATCAAGGAAAGGTATATGGTAGGAAAGATTATTGGAAGACATAATGGGAGCAGGACCCCACAAGGCAGAATAGATAAGTTCTAAAGGTGATTTATATATAGTAAAAGTATGTTGTGAGGGAAGTCTATGATCTTTTCCCATACACGTTCTTTATTAAGAAAATGAATATTACAAGATTGAAGAACAAATAAAACATTTAATTTAGAATGTCCTATTCTTAAATTCCAAGTTAAAGCGCCATAATGAATATCTTTATTCGACATAGTGACATATAAGCAAGGAGCAAACACTAGTAAGCTGATCTTTTTAATAAGAAGCAAATCAGGAAACACTGATAAAGACCATCTGATCGAATGTGTCCCTGAATTAGAACTTTAATGGATGCTTGAGATTAAAAAGAAATAGTTAAAATGAAATTAAAAAAAAACATTGTTGTCTTGAGCAAATTTACTAGCACTAGTTAAGTTTTTAATAATGGAAGGAACGTGCAAAATATTAGTGAGAAAGAAATCTCATGTTAGGATTCTGTGAGGAAGAGACTAGAGAACAAAACAAAAAAATAATTTTAAACATTGTCCAATCATTGCCAATGAAGATCTGGTCAAGACCCTCAAATGGAGAAGTTTGCCGAATATTTTGAGAGGTATTAGTTACATTGTATAAAGTATAACTATCAAAACGGGCTACCCCATCTTGTTGGGCTCAACCCACCATGATTACCTTATAAATGCCTGGCTCACTTAATGTGTTATCTGACACTAGAAAGAGTAGATTGTACCAAGCTAACAACATCTTATGTTGTTATTCCCAAACAAGATATTCTGGAATTACACTGTCAAGATCATGATCTTGATCAGAAAGAAAGTGCTACGGAATTTTGGGAGCCACAACAAAATGATACAACCTATGTGCTTCAATAACTGGTTAAACTTGTTGATGCCATAACAAGAAATTTTTGTCATCAAGTTTCTTTGGATTATGATGGGAAAACATTATTGGAGTTGGTAGCAGAACACAGATTATAGAACCACTGTCAAAGAGAAATATATAGGTTTGCAAAGTGTCGCCTGAGTAGTTGCAGGGTGGAGGTGGAACATTCTCTAAAGCCATGGATCACCATGCTCTTGATACCATATTGAGTGAAAAAACTGATACTCAAAGAATGTGTACATACTAAAAGGACTTGTAATTGTTTGTTATATAAACCTATATTTAGATAAGAGCATTACAACTATTATTGTCAGGTTATACCTGACTGTAAACAGAATAGAGAAATATCTCTAATACCTACCCTCTTCCACAAATCTCATTATCCAAAATGGAGTACATAAGGCCAAAATCATGGTACCTGTGAGGGAATTTCGGGAGTACTGAGTAGTGATGCATGTTTCATCTAAAATTACAAAGATTGAATGATATAATGCTTATATATATTATTTCCAAATGCCCATGATGCAATCTTGAGACTTCTGGTGCTAATTTAGTTTAAATTCTTAGAAATTGGTAATTTATAACATTGATATGTAACAATAACAAAGGTAACATCCCATTTTTGTTTCCAATTCCTCCATATTCTACTCCTTTAATATTGCGTACTGTAACTAATTTTTCTTAATCTTTATTCTCTGCTTGTAACTTCCCATTTGTCAAAACTGTTTGGTATAATTACGAAATGTGGTTTGCAATTTCTATTCAATCTTCTTCTCTTCCTCTTTTTCCAATATTTCTTAATGATATCTCTTTTTTCCCAAAAGTAAAATGGACATGGAGTGCCTCCCTCCCTATATTTGTGTGGAGTGCCATTAGGACCCATTTGCATTGTGAAATGTAAACTTAGGAGACTTAGTTGCAGTGAGTATTGTCCAGGAAGGAGACAGGTCTGTCTTGACGGAAGCATTTACACAATTTTTCATATTTGATCTGAAATTTTCTTCTCTATTATTTCAATTATTTTTAAAGGCAATGCATGTTATGTTGGGTTGATTTGACATTACTGTTATACATTTATTTGAGAAAATGTTTGTTTTGCTTTGCTCATAACTCTGTTTCCATGTATTAGCATTAGTATCTTGTACTCATAATACACCTGCTGACTGGTACCACTGAAACCCATTGTTGTTTAACTGATTTCCATCTATACTGTAACATTGCTTATGCTTTCTCTGTGGGGTTGATGACAGGAAAACTTTATTACTTGCATCTGGTATCTTAATTGCTGGCGGTACAGCTGCATATATGCAATCAAGGTTTAGAGTTAAAAAACCTGATTTATTTGGACATTGCAACGGGAACAACAATGATAGAGAAGTTACAGAGGAGGAGGCTGGCGTTAATGCATCAAAAAATAAACAAAAGAAAGGGTTGAAGTCACTCCAACTCCTTACTTCAATTCTACTATCTGGCATGGGCAAATTAGGTGCAAGGGATCTTTTAGGTTTAGTTGCTATAGCGGTAAGTCTGTTTTATTGTGGATGATTATGCTTCATGCATGCCTTCAATTTTTAAAGACGAGGCATAATTTAATGTGTGTATGTGTGAGTATATACAAGTATTCATCATGTTTTTTTATGACATCTATTTATGTTTAAAATTATGAAATCTAGTCCTGATTTAGTGCTCACACATGTAATATATACTCATTATACTGGTGAAAGAGATCAATAAAAACCAAATAGTTTGTTGATGTCATTTATTTTGGGGGCCAAATGTGAAGTGGCTGTAATGCACACCTTGAATGGGCAGATATGTTTCAGATTCTCCTGCTGCATCTCAACACAGGAGTAACAGGGCTGTCAGGTGCTGTATGTAAATTACATATACTGGGTTGTCATATTAGATGCTCTGGGAACTTTGGCTGAAGATCTTTATGTCGTTTTTCTTTTTCTTTTATTGAATTTGGAGTGGAGTGTTCCATAAAGGTGTAAACTGTAGAGTGGAAAATAAAAAAAAATATTATTTGCATATTGAAAGAAGATAGCACAGAATGGAAAGAGTTATAACTTTTCAAATATAAAATAGCCCTCCTTAAGAGAAGATAAATAAAAAAATATCAACTTGACCGAGAATTTCCTTTATTTTTTTCACTGCATTATTTTATGTGTATGGCATGTCAAAAGTCCCTAGTTTCTCTACCTCTGATACACCCAGTGATAGCTGCATGGTCTGGAAGGAAAAAAAGAATACTTCTATAATAGGAATATGTTATTAGCATGAAGTTTTGATAAAACCACCGGTCTTAGTTCTGATCTTAAATATGAGTATGATTTGGCTTTATTACTGTGTATGTGTATATAATATACATGCTCGCTCAGACTGTGTAAGATTTAATTTTGTACTTGCTTACCTGTTAGAATATGGGCGCTTATAATCTCAGTATTGAAGTCTGTGCTAGTAAATGCAATTGTGGAGAAAATTAAAGATGAAACATTATTATTTGTTTGTGAAAACCATGAGAGACTGGTCCTCGTATATAGAGAAGTATATGGATATCAGAAACTGTATGAAAATGAGATATATTGGTTTAACACCCTCTCTCCAAAGAAATGAATGACATAAGGGTTAATATTAACGACTCTTGGAATTGCAGGTGTTGCGAACTGCTTTGAGCAACAGGCTAGCAAAAGTGCAAGGCTTCCTATTTCGTGCTGCTTTTCTTCGACGTGTACCATTGTTTCTTCGGCTAATTTTAGAAAATATTCTTATGTGTTTCCTTTTGTCAACCATTCATTCTACGTCAAAGTATATAACAGGGACTTTGAGTTTACATTTCAGAAGAATATTGACAAAGCTTATCCATTCCCACTATTTTGAGGTATAAATTGCATGTCAGTTGTGTCTATTTTAGATTGTCCGAGTTGAACTATTAATCATCTTATATATTCCTTATCCCTACTGTCTTAAATATTTAGTTGTTGACTATTATCCTCCCTATGTTGTTTATCTTATTTGCTCTTCTGTTTTACATGAATGCCAAGTCTGTTTTCACATTCACTACAATATTTTCAGAATTTGCCTGATGGTACCTTCTATTGCTTAAAGGATATGGATCATAGTTGGCTACGGACTGTTCTTTTTGTGGGTACATGAATTTAAATTTTTTAAAGATATAAGTAAAAAGGAAAAAGCTCAGATGGTCCTGCTGGCTATTTTTAGATCTTGGGCTGCTCCTGGCCTGGACCATTTTGAATGTTTTTCCAGATCTTGTATTAAGTGGAAGTCACGTGTGAATGTTCTTTGACCAACTGTTTGCTTCTCAAATTAGAATAACTATCCAAAAGATTTTTTAGAATTCCTAGTATGCTATGCTGACACTCTCATACTTTTATATTGTATGAGAAAAGTATTCTCACTATTGGCTGAGTAAAGCCTAAAAAATGCATTAGAACACGTTAGTTCTTGTGATGGCTTCATGTTTGTCATTCGTTTTGCTTTCAGAACATGGTGTACTACAAAATATCGCATGTTGATGGTCGGATGACTAACCCAGAACAAAGAATTGCCAGTGATGTGCCAAGGTTCTGTTCGGAGTTGAGTGAAATTGTACAGGATGATCTCACAGCAGTTACTGATGGACTTCTATACACTTGGCGTCTGTGTTCATATGCTAGCCCAAAATATGTCTTCTGGATATTGGTATCTCTTTAATTGAATTATTATGTTTTATAATTTCTGATTAGCCACTTCTGTTCATACTCTGAGTATTTTTTTGTGTCTGGAAGCTGTTTGATATTAGATTCAGTGCTTGCCTTCTCAATATACTGTTGTGGCTTTTTCAGGCATATGTAATCGGAGCTGGTGCTGCAATCAGAAACTTCTCTCCTTCTTTCGGAAAACTTATGTCTAAAGAGCAGCAATTGGAAGGAGAGTATCGACAGCTTCACTCACGATTAAGGACTCACTCAGAAAGCGTAGCATTCTATGGTGGAGAGAGGAAAGAAGAAACTCATATTCAACAGAAGTTTAAAACCTTGGTTAGGCATGTGCATAATGTCCTACATGACCAGTGGTGGTTTGGGATGATTCAGGACTTATTATTGAAGTACCTTGGTGCTACTGTTGCTGTTATTTTGATTATTGAACCTTTCTTTTCTGGTCATTTAAGGCCCGACAGCTCAACTTTAGGGCGTGCGGAGATGTTAAGCAATCTTAGATATCATACTAGTGTCATAATTTCTTTATTTCAGTCTCTTGGAACTCTTTCTATCAGTGCAAGACGGCTCAATCGTCTCAGGTCTGTTAGATCTTTCATTTCAGTTGTTTTTAGAAGCTGATATAAGAGGCTTTTATTGTGTGGCTTATATGCAATACTTTATAAGATCCATTTTTGTCTATACGTGTTCTAACCTATCTGTATGTATTACAGTGGGTATGCTGATCGCATTTGTGAATTAATGGCTGTATCAAGGGACTTAAGTTTGGTGGATGAGAAATCTTACCTTCAAAGGAAGGCTAGTAGAAATTGCTTAAGTGAAGCTAACTACATTGAATTTGATGGTGTCAAGGTAAAGTCAAATCTGCTCAACAATCTGTCATCCTTGAATTCATGTTGTGTTTGTCATGTTTTATTAGTGATGGTGCACCCAAATTCAGGTTGTGACCCCCACCGGTAATGTCTTGGTGGATGATCTGACTCTTAGGGTTGAATCAGGATCAAATCTTTTGATTACAGGTATCTGAACCCTCCCTTTAAATATTGGCCTTTCTTTCTAGGGAGATGCTACCAACATGTACATTCTTTTGAACACATTCTCTAGTCTCTATTAGTGGTTGAAGTTTATTAAAAATCACAAATATTAGGGGTTCCTACTTTCCATTTAATTAGTCTCTATCTCTATATTGTAATTTTTCAATAAATTTCAACTAACAATGGAGTGTTCTAAAGTGTGTGTTGCTAGCACTCCCCTTTCTATTTTTATTTATTTTCTTGGGCTTAAGTTAGCATTGACTATTGATGTTATTTATTATCTATTTCTTTGTTGGAAGAGTCGTTGTTAAACTGTGATTTGTGATGGTTGATTGTTTGACCTGTTATTAATGCTTCTTTGGCTGAAGGTCCAAATGGCAGTGGTAAAAGCTCTCTTTTCCGGGTTCTAGGTGGCCTTTGGCCATTGATATCTGGACATATTGTGAAACCTGGAATTGGCTCTGATCTTAATAAGGAGATTTTCTATGTTCCCCAAAGGCCATACACTGCTGTAGGAACACTTCGAGATCAGCTGATTTACCCTCTTACGGCAGATCAAGAGGTTAAACCACTCACAGATCGGGGGATGGTGGAGCTGTTAAAAAATGTAAAGTTCATATCTAATCCCATGTTTTTCTCAATTTTACACATTAGTAGCAGTTGATTGATGATTTTGTAGATATTATTGTTTATGGAACTTCCGTGTGTATGTACCCAAGGTTGACCTTGAATACCTGTTGGATCGTTACCCTCCTGAAAAGGAGGTAAACTGGGGTGAGGAACTTTCATTGGGTGAGCAACAGAGATTGGGCATGGCAAGACTTTTCTACCATAAGCCTAAATTTGCAATTCTAGATGAGTGCACAAGTGCTGTGACTACTGATATGGAAGAACGGTTTTGTGCTAAAGTTAGGGCAATGGGAACATCATGCATTACCATATCACATCGTCCAGCTTTGGTTGCATTTCATGATGTGGTTTTATCCTTAGATGGTGAAGGAGGATGGAGTGTACACTATAAGAGGTTGGAACTTTAGTGTGCATTTTATTATTGTTCTACTTTGGAGTTCTGTTATTGTGAGATTAAGATTTAAACTACAGGGAGGGCTCTCCTACCGAAATGGAGATTGATACGACGAAGGGATCAGAAACAAAACGACAGAGTGATGCAAAGGCAGTACAACGTGCATTTTCCATGAGCAAAAAGGTTTAGATATTTCCTGATTTGGTTCTTGTTGCCTTCATTGTTCTTGTTTTACATTGATTGTAAAGATTTTGACAACTTTTTCTCCAGGACTCTGCATTCTCAAATCCAAAGGCACAGTCGTATTTTTCAGAGGTGATATCTTCATCTCCTTCTATGAGTCATACAGTTTCACCTTCTGTTGTTCCCCAACTCTGTGGTAATACAAGGGTATTGCCTTTGAGAGTAGCTGCCATGTGCAAAGTATTGGTGAGTACCTTCTGTAAATATGCTCTTGTAAGGCTTTTGCTCCTTTGTGGGTGTAGTAGTGTGCTGTATATTTCATAACTTCCGTCACTGTGATCTATTCTGAATGCCTCTAGACTGTTTGAATGAAGAATTTTAAAATTTCAAGGAATCTGAAATTGTAGAAATTTAAATTGCTTTGATCTAAATCTCCTACATTTTAAAATGTTTTGTTTGGATAAATCAATTCAAACTTCTTACATTTCAAATTCTTAGTTTAGATAGGGTAGTTTCCACTATATCCAAAATATATATATATATATATATATGTAAAAATTGAAAATTTAAAATAAAACATTAACTAATTTTAAATTTTTAATGAGTGAAAAGACAAAGATGTAATAAATGAAAAGAGTCTCAAGAATTTCAAATTCCTATCTTTTTGTCAAAATGGAATTTTATAATTTTTAAGTAATTAAAGTACTCATAAATATCGAGAATTTCAATATTCTTAAATTATCAATTCAAACAACATATATTGCCATAAAACATTTTAAATTCTATATAAAAATGAATTGCTCTCTGAAAATTCTTCATCCAAACTCAACATTAGAGTTTATGTATGAAACTTTCAGATATTGTTGTTTGGCTGTGGTAATTATAACCCCTAGCATTTGTATTGACATTTCTTAAATCAATTTAATGTACTTAGGTTACCCTTGCAACCTACAGTTATTTTATACTGGTCATTGATAGCAAAGTAGGTGTTTGGTTGGCCAACTTGTTGGCAATTTTGTTTTCAGGCTTTTTTTTGGTTGGGAAACTAGTGGTTATGATTTTCTCTTCAAATATTTATACTGCTTTTCTTTTTATTGTTTTTTAATCTGAAAAGTAAAAAAGCGTATAGCTTTAAAATGCAGCTGAAAACTCGCTCTTATATTTTCCCATTCATTTCTGGTTTACTTCAAGGATCAATGATGCTGCCCACTGCTCACAGCATCCATATGAAAGTTAAAATCCTTTGTCAGAATATTAAGAAAAATGGAGAAAGCTGTTTTTGACCGGTTCTACTTCTCTTCCTTAATTCTACCTCCCAATATTACAAAACTTGTAAGACTTTTACATTGAAGTGCAACCAAGTTATAAACAACATAAATTCAAACCAAATACAGAACACGAACAGGGACTCAACATAATTTTCTGAAAATAAATTATTTCCTCATAAATAACATAATAATGGAACCCAAAAATCTGACTTAGCAGCTTATTGAGGAATCATACAGAGGCCACACTTTTAAAATCTTAAATCATTGGATGATGTCCACAAATGGTTTCTGTGCTTGTATGGAGGATTTTTTTTGGCAGGAAATAAGGGTGTGCGTTTAGCCCATAGAGTTGCCATTTCATTTCTAATCTTTTTCTGAATTGAAATTGGTTTAGAATTGTAATTCTTTTGTTTGTTTGGATTGTACAAGAAGATAGTGTGAGATTACTCCATTTGGCACCTCAAATTAGAGGTGATGGGTAATGTTACTGATTACATCAGGTTTGAGTAAACATTTTTTTATCAATAGAGGTGTTGAGTGTGAAGTGTCGATGGGGGTAAGTGTTGATTGCACCGGCAGTGGTGGTGATGGTACCATGGTAGTGAAGATGACATTTGGTGGTTTGGCAGCAGCAATGAGAGTGGTATTGGAAGCAGGGGTCATTAGTCAGTAGAGCTGGTGGTGGCCATTGTAGCAATTACGATAGCAATGTGTTAGAGGGGAATAAGAAAGGTATTAGAACAAAGAAAAGGACTTTTATTGTCTTGAATACAATTGCTCAAGAACAAGTATGTATCCTTATCGCAACAAATTAAATCTTTTCACACCCTCATAATTCCTCAATGACTCTATCTATATATACCCTTTTTCTCTACCTTTGATAACTGACTCAACAGACTTAACCACGTTCTATTTTTCTCCTGTACTGTCTTCTATTTCTCCTTTTATATACTAAGGTTTTAGGTCAACTTGTGGCTGACCTTGACCCTCTGCCTACTGTAAATCTTGGACTAGCCTCTTAAATGGCATGTCCCGTGTCTAACATGTATTGGACACCGACACACGTACGACATTTGTACAACACGTATTGGTAAAGTGTCTAATACAATGAAAACGTATAAATTTATTGTGTAAGTTTCTATTATGATTATAGAAATAAGAAACAAATCATAGATATAATTAGGAATATTTACATTATATATGTTTCTTTTCACTTTTTGAATTTTAGATAGATAAATTAGATTTATTTTTTGTTATATTTGGCTAATCTTGTTCATAAATGATTTTTGAATACATAAATCTTAATTGTCAATTTATATAATTCATAGTGATGTAATATATAGATTCTTGTCCCCATGTCCTATATTTTGGAGATTACACCGGTTGAAGTGTCTGTGTCTGTATCAGTATCCGTGCTACATAGTCTGCCTAACAGTGAGAACGGAAAAACAAAGAAAACATTTAACCCAATGTGGGGTCAGATAAGGATGGGTTAAGAACTGAGAAATGTTTATTTTAATTGTCCAGTCGTTTCATGGAATTATGATTCCAATTCCAAAAGACTTACAAATGTATAATTAAAATTCCAAGCTCCAATTCCATACCAATTACCAAATTCATTGAACCAAACAAACACTAATTATCTCTAATTTTAAAGCTCTCACAAGGTTGCACATCCCCACTCCATCCCCCAAATATGTTAAACCTGATAGAAAATTGGATCCGATTAGTCTCAAACACCAGGCCAATTTGGGGAAGGCATTGAAAATTTACACCTGAAAGCCCAAACACCCAGGCCTACCTCAGTTTCGTCCTAGGAAGGAAATAGAAAAAGAGGGGAGAGAGTGTGAGAGGTAGTGATGATGGAGTCCTTACATCTGTAGTAAAGGAATATTGTAGGGCTGGTGAGTTCATTATTTTGAGATTTGACTCTTGAGAATTCTGACTTTGAAGCCTATTGCTCTTATTTTCCTTGTATTTCATTTTCCCATTCAATAAAACAGATTTACAGATTTATTGCTAGGTTTTTCTGTCACCAAACATGTATGTCTCTAACAAGCCCCTTGTATTTTTAAAATGGGTGGCGAATATACCTACTTGTATGTTAGAAGGAGTATAATCAATAAAAATGGGTGCATCATGCATTTAAATATTAAGCAAATAGGTGAAGGTCCATGAATAATTTATAACAAATCATAGTAAGACCAAGCATGACTTTAAGTGATGCATTTGAAATCACACAACATTGCCAGGACCCAAGCACTTGTATAGAATATGCAATGTACTTCATTTGACTAGCACATTTTTTCTTGTGTGGACTGCTTCATTTCAGGTACCCACTATACTTGATAAACAAGGTGCACAACTGCTTGCTGTCGTTTTTCTCGTTGTTTCAAGAACATGGGTCTCAGATCGTATTGCATCACTAAATGGTATTTTCTCTTCTGACGATTCAATATTCTGAAGATTCATGTGTAAATTGTTAAAACGAAAAATTATGTTCTCAGGTACCACTGTGAAGTTTGTTTTGGAGCAGGATAAAGCTTCCTTTATTCGATTAATTGGTTTAAGTGTTCTTCAAAGTGCTGCATCTGCTTTCATTGCTCCTTCTATAAGGTAGTTACTGCAAGTCCATCTGGGACCTCAGTTTCTTTGTATCTTCCACCAGTGACAGGTTCAAACGTGGTTGCAGTTGAAGTTTGATGATTTTATTTATTATGTCTCAAAGACGAGTATATCATTATTTAATGGAAATTTTTCTTTATATATATATATTTGAGGGAGAGAGTTAAACAGATTCTAAAGCATTGAAGCATGGCTGTCCTTACAAATCTTTCAAATATCGTTTTCTTCAGGCACTTGACAGCCAGACTAGCACTGGGTTGGCGAGTCCGTTTGACACAACATCTATTAGAAAACTACTTGAGAAACAACGCATTCTACAAGGTAATTGAATATGAATTGTTCACTTCTTATTTTCCTTCCCCGAATTCTTCAACGCAAGCATGACTGATTAGATATCTGATCACTCATGATTGAATACATTTGTACTATTTTACATGGAACTTGTTCTTGAAATAATAGTCTTTCAGTTAACTATTTGTTTTACACTTTTCCCCCTTCAAGATTAACTCAATCTTCAACTCTGTTCCTTGACTACTTTGGTATTCCATTTCTCTATACCCATTAAGTTTGTATCAATATATTTGCTTCTCCCATGATAGGAATGTCAAGGGAAAGTTTAATGCTTGACTTTTAGTCATTACTGCGTTCGACACATAGGCAATACAATTATGTTTTGCATGACTTCTACTAATCACACCAGGGAGTGATTGGGTATGAGAAATCTGACATTTCCATCGTCAGCCATGGGAATGATAACCCTGGAAACTGGAAAGGAGGTTTTTATATGTTTTGGTGTTAGGAATATATTCACAAGACTTGATTGTTATTTTTGGTTATACATCAACAAGCTGAGGAATTTGCTACTCTCCAAAACTACTCGCTCAGAAAAAGAATTTTTGAATAACGTTATATTTATAACTTATCTATTTCATCCTCATTGTGTGCTCGCGTAAATGATAAAAATGAAATTTAAATTAATGTTTCAAAATGGAGTGAGTTGCAAAATTAACTCAAAATAAGAAACCATATACCACCGATAAGGGCATTCAAAAGAGACGGATGATTTTAAAGGAAATGGTATCATTTACATTTTACCAGAGAAATAAAGTACTGTTGGTTTGGGGTTCTTTTAGAAGCAAAAGATCACGGGTGGGAGGTGGGTAGATATTAGTGAGGAGTGGGTGAAGTATTCCTTTTATATTCTATTTTACTCATTTTCTGACAACATTAGAAACTCACCCCTTAAATAGGAATCTTATTTCTGCTGACTGGGAAAGAAAATAACTTACTCAGGGATTAGCAATACCTGAAATAAAATTATTGGCTTAAATAAATTTTAGTCCTTGTAATATGCAGTCCCTTTGGTTTTAGTCCCTTCAAAAAAATTATTGATAGAATTTTTTTCCTTGGTTATTGTTGTTTGACTTTAGTCCCTATCATGTTTATTCCATGTTGAGTGAGTCCCTGTAATTTGTTTATTATATTGATTTTAGTACTTAAAATATCAAATATAGTATTAGAGTCACATATTACAATGACTAATTTATGTAGACCAACATCAGGACTAAAGTCAAACAGAATGGACCAAAAGCAAAAATAAAAAAAATACTTTTTTTCAAGGACTACAACTAATCGTGTACGAGAGGAGAAGAAATAGGAATGAGTGTAATTGATTGTAACAAATTGCACTAGCTTAACTGATTGGTAACTGATTGCTGTTAGAGAACCTTGCTGTTAGGGAATCCCAGTATTGCTGTTAGGAAATTCCAGTATTAATAGGACTAAGATAAGGAGGATAGGGTACGGGATTTTTCTGGTTATTAGGAAGAGTGATTGAGCTACTTAGTGCTCTGAGATTTCTTTAAGCATTTGGCAAATTCTGAATAAATAAGGGAGTAGAAATACCCTTAGACACCCAGATCTACTTGGTTTGATTAAGCACGAGAGATCCTGAAAGTATGTTTAATTTCTATGCCAAGAAAATAGACCAAATCACCTAATCGTTTTAGACAAACACAGTATTCAACCTAGAAATAATGTCTTGAATAGTAGAATTAGAATTTTCCGTGATAGTAATATCATCAACAAATATCAACATGTAAATTCAAGTACTGGAATTTTTGTAAACCCCCCTCGATCACATTTGCCTTGCACAAAGCCGAATGCCACTACAGTTTTAGTAAGACTATCATACCATGCTCTAGGAGTTTGTTTCAAACCATATTAGCATTTTGTATTTACGAACAAGAGTTTTATCAGAGAGTTAAAAGCCAGGAGGCTGAGCTGTATAAGGATCTTCCAACAACCCATTCAAGAAGGCATTGTTAATGTCGATTTGCTTAAGAGACCATTTGTAGGTTAGAGCCGAAGTCAAAATAGTTTTGATAGTGACAGGTTTGACAACTAGAGAAAACTTTCCGTTTAATCATATCCATACTTTTGAGGAAAACCTTTTGCAACCAGTCTTGATTTTTACTTGTTCATAGAGCCGTTGGAAATTTTCCTTAACTAACTTGCTGATGTGGCAAAGAGTACTCAGTTTACAAGCGAGATTTACTCTTTTTCTTACTATTACTCTAAAAATAATTGACCCATAACATCTATGTCAGCCTTTTTGTTCTGTATGAATAGGTTTAAAATATCTTGCTTTTTAGATGATCCCTCCAAAAAGCCTAGGAAGTGCATTTTATGGGAACTAAAAGGTTTTCTAATCCTAAATTTATTAAATCACAGGTATCTGAACTTCCCTAAGGTCCATTAAGAATCTTAAAAGGTGCCACATAGAAAATAGTTTCTAAGTTATTGTTTGGGATTAAGATTGAGTCCTTGGCTAGCTTTCTTATGTATTAGGGATGAAAAATATGGCTTCTTCTCTTTGTTATATTATGAATAATCAGAATCTTTGCAATTTACTCATTGGGCATATGTCTTTGATTTGGTTTCAAATTTTTACATGCATATTTTTTGTAGGTCTTTCACATGGCAAGCAAAAATATTGACGCCGATCAGAGGATAACTCAAGACTTGGAGAAGCTAACATCAGACTTGTCTGGATTGGTCACTGGATTGGTAAAGCCATCTGTGGATATTTTGTGGTGAGAACTTCATTAATAAAATCGAATTGTTATATTTTACTACTAGCATGTAAGCACTTGAACATGTTTGATGCATGTTCTTTTCATCTGTTGATTTTCCCAACTATTATTTCTCTGAAGGTTCACGTGGAGAATGAAGTTGTTAACAGGTCAGAGGGGGGTTGCCATACTCTATGCCTACATGTTACTTGGTCTTGGATTTCTAAGAACTGTTACTCCTGATTTTGGTGATTTGGTAAGCCAAGAGCAACAACATGAAGGAATATTTAGGTGAATCCATTAGAGCTTCTGCTGCTTCTATCATTGTACTAGACAAATAGTGTGAGCTGTTGAAATGATTCTGACCTTTTCACTGTATGCTTGTACTAGGTTCATGCATGAAAGGCTCTGTACTCATGCTGAATCTGTTGCTTTCTTTGGAGGTGGAGCTCGGGAAAAAGCTGTGAGCGTCTCATCTAAACATTTTTTAATATCTTTACTTTAAGGGTGTGTTTTTTTTAGATTGTGCAAACTTTAGAATGAAAATTACTTCACACTTCCTCAGCACAATCAAAATGTGGAATGCTTCAGAATAGAAGCAACTTATTTGCATTTCATCCTTCAAATTTTGGATACACCATAATATGGCTTTACCAGGCAAAATCATCTCATTTTCTGCTTCCTTGAACAAGCTAATCCTAATTGCACAACGTTTGCATGAGTTGGTGTTTTGAAATTTAGTTGAAGATGTAAGGTTCAAAGTACGGGGCATGTGATTATATTCCGGGTTTAAAAGGAAAATATGCCTCATTTATTTTTATTTACCTTACACTTTTTGCGTTGAATATTACAGGCTGTAAATTTTTCTATCTTAACTTTGTGCAGATGGTTGAATCAAGATTTAGGGAGCTTCTCTCCCACTCCAAATACCTCCTAAAAAAGAAGTGGCTATTTGGTATACTGGATGATTTTATCACAAAGCAACTCCCTCATAATGTGACTTGGTTGCTGAGCTTATTATATGCTATGGAACATAAGGGAGACCGAGCTTCAATAAGTACTCAGGGTAGGTTTGTTGGACTGATCTCAGATGCTCACTTTATCACCCTCTTTAACCCCACTGAGATACGCTGTACTATCTTACAGGTGAGCTGGCACATGCATTGAGGTTCTTAGCATCTGTTGTTTCTCAAAGCTTTTTAGCTTTTGGCGACATTCTTGAATTGAACAGGAAGTTTGTAGAGCTTTCTGGTGGTATTAATAGGATTTTTGAGCTTGACGAACTTCTGGATGCAGCACAGTCTGGTACTTCATCATTATTAGTTTAGTAAAACATCAAATAATATCTTACTATTTTTACAGCGATAGATCTAAATAATAGTCCATCAGTCAGTCACCATGTGTTAACCATACCTTCAATGATACAGGCGACTCTATCAAGGGCAGTATTACACTTCCAATGAGGGATTATCATGCCAAAGATGCTATTTCCTTTTCGAAGGTTGATATTGTAACCCCTTCCCAGAAGATGTTGGCCAGAGAGTTGACATGGGACATTGAGCTTGATAGAAGCCTGCTTGTTACTGGTTCGTATAGTTGTTATTTTATGGTACCTTCCTTTTCAGAAGAGTGAAATTTCTTGTGGTTCGAATTTATTCATTGTGTGATATTTCCAAAGGTCCAAATGGAAGTGGGAAAAGTTCCATTTTCAGAGTTCTTAGAGGACTTTGGCCAATTGCGAGTGGAAGACTCTCTAGACCATCTGATGATGTGGATCTAGAGGCTGGATCAGGTTGTGGCATATTTTATGTTCCCCAGCGTCCTTACACTTGCTTGGGAACATTGCGGGATCAAATTATATACCCACTGTCCCGTGAGGAAGCAGAGTTGAGAGCATTGAAGATGTACGGAAAAGGTATATTTGATGTATAAAATAACACAGGATCCATAATACCCTTGTGGATAATATGATGCTACATGACTATGCATTAGGCACAGCCGTTCATTTTGACTAAACTAATGTTTAAAATGGTGCTTCTTGCTTTGCTTTTGATTGGTCTCTACTAGCTGACATTCCGAGGTGTGATATAGTTGTAACAATTCGTAATTTAGATGTTAGTCATGTTGACAGCATTAAAGATTTCTCCTTTCTCTAAATTTAATTTGGAAAATATTTCTTTTTTAATCATTTAAAGGATTCCTCCTCCACCTCCACCCCCATTTTAGTGCTGATCATTGAAATCTTGTTCAGGTGAGAACCATGACCCTAGAAAATTGTTGGACAAACACTTGGAAGTTATCCTAGAGAATGTTCGGTTGAATTATCTTCTAGAAAGAGACAATAGAGGCTGGGATGCAAATCTAAACTGGGAAGACATACTCTCTCTTGGAGAACAGCAGAGGTTAGGCATGGTATGTAAATCTAACCTATATTTATTTTACCATGAGTTTGTTAAATCTCTTTACAGAAAATAATATAATATAGCCGTAAACCTCAGTTGAGGAAGACATTATAATTGTTTATGATTTTTTTCTATTTGGATTGTAACTTTTATCTTTTGTTCTTAAGGCACGGTTGTTCTTCCATAAGCCTAAATTTGGTATCCTGGACGAGTGTACCAAGTATGTATGATTACTTATGCCTTTCTCTCTCTCTCTTGTGGAATTGTTTACTTATTCTTTTTTTGTTAACCTTGTTTTAATACTGACTTAAAAAAATATTGATGGCAGTGCAACTAGCGTTGATGTCGAGGAACACCTGTATGGGCTAGCGAACAAAATGGGAATCACAGTTGTTACTTCCTCGCAAGTAAGAATCTATAATTACCGACAAAAATTAAAATTTTATCGTAGTAGATGTATAGAAGCAAGAGCAGATCACTAGTTTGTTGTTCTTTTTTTACGGGGATTTGACAAGCATAAATCTATTTGATCTATATTTAGTTTTAACTTAGCTGGTTAACTTCTAACTGAATATGCATAGTGACCATTCACGTTACCATCAAAATAATTGCTTTTGCTCCTGTTCTCTCAGCGTCCTGCTTTAATACCATATCATTCCATGGAATTGCGTCTGATTGATGGTGAGGGTAATTGGGAACTTCGTTCAATCAAGCAATGATTTTCGCGAGGTGCTGTTGCTGCTGACTACCATCGTTACTCCTTTAGATGCTGCCAATTCTTAAAAATATACAGACTGATTGCAAGCGGATATTGGGCTTGCCTATGATGGTCAACTCTTTTTTCATTTTCGGCTTATCATATTATCCCAGCTTCAATTTTTTGATACGTAGACTTATGGGGGCAAACCAACAAAAACAGCAACGATAGCCAGAATGGTTGGTGATGACAAGTTGGAGTGCACGACCTTTTCTTGATCTCTGCAGTATATATAATCAATCATGTACAGGGTTTTCCCCCCTTCATTATTAGGTAGTGGATATTTATTCATATTTTGTAATCATTGGATGTAATTATTAATATTCTTTTATCTATGAAGTGGCATGAAACAGTAGTAGTTCTTCTTAGAGTGTGTTGTTTCCTACTGGGAAACAAAGGAAGAGAAGTTGAAAAAAAAGTTGGAAAAATGAAGCTCTATAACGCAAAAAACAAGTCTCTGACTTCAATTATACTCGTCAATATAATCGATTATGATTTTCGTTATTTTTTCCTAGTTCTTTATAAAATTTATAACCACCTGTTTGTGATGCAATTTTTTTTTTAGGTGAAAAATACACTTTAGTTTCTTTTTTTAAACAATGGTATAAGCATGAGTTGGTTTTACTATGTGCAAATGTAAAGCTTTTATATTATATACTATAAGATAATAATAAATAAAATAAAACTGATTAATTTAAATTTATATTTTATGAATTTGATATATTATTATTTTAAAACATAGCATTTTATTTATTAAAATTTATGATAATTTTTTATTTTAATTTAAAATTTATTTAATTCTAATTTATTTTAAAATTATTTTTATATCAACTTATTTTTAAAAAATTATTTTGCAAATTAATTTTTAAATATAAAAAAATTATTTTATTACATCAATTACTTCTATTACAAATTTTTTATTCATTCTTCATTCTCTTTTTCTCAATCCAATCAATCTTACTTTCCACTCTCTTTTCATTTTTATTTTATTTTTTGTTTTCCAAATAGAAAGAAAATTAAAAATTTGTAGTAAACATGATTGAAACAATGAAATAAATCATTAGTATATATTGAAAAAAAATTTAAACTAGAGTAAACAATTTATTATTTACTCAATAAATAAAAATGTATATACAAAAATAATCTGTTAAAATATATTACTTTATAAAATTTAGATTAATCAATTCAATTTTATTCATTATTTATTTTATTATAATATAAAATCATATATATGTTAATAAAATATTAAATTAATTTATTTTAATTTATTTGCATCTGCATAAAAACACAGGCACAGTGTTCTTCTGCAATTTGAGTTCATCCAATTTCATTAAAATACAAGCTTATTGTTAAAGAAACATGCTTGCATCCAATTTCACTTAGACGAGTCCATTTACAAGGTCAATTAGTATACGATAGAGATTAACAGTGGCGCACTTGGAATATTTAACTGATTTTTTCCTAACTGTTGATGTTTTTCCAACTATACATTCTATTTACTAAACCAATCGTTATGCAAAGATAGTGCTTGCATACTCATTCCCTCTAATGGAGATACTACTTCATACCTATATGTTTATAACACCTCCCCAATGCAATCTTACCCATTCTTTTGTCATTTATCTATAACCTTTTAAATTAAATAGGCCAAATTGTTCTATAACAAATACAAAAAGAAAGTTTTTCCAGAGTTGTCACTTGTCTGGACATAGTAAATGGGCATAAGTATCATATTAACCATATAATCTCATATTAAGCCATTAATTTCTAATTCACATTGATTTTGAGCTAATAAACTATATGCTCCTACATATCAAAGTTGAGTAAGGAACTAGTTTATCACAACACAAAGAATTAAGGTTCAAATCTTTACTAGAAGAGATAGTTACGTTTAACCGTGTTTTAAACATGGTAAGAAAAGATAAAGTTATTGTAAAAATAATTAAAAGAAAAGTGATGAAGAAAGGTTACTTTATTTCCTCTATTACTATTAATTTACTTTGAAATAAAAATTTCAATGTAAAACACTTACTTGTAACAAAATAAATTTTATATGATTAGTTTTATTCAAAATCAATTTACAAATGCACCCCAAAATCACTTTTAATGATTTGATATAGTGCTGTATAATATCAGCTTTTTTTACATCTAATCCATTGGATAGAGATCTTGCATATTTAGCAAACACTCTTTAAGCCTCCCTTTATTCAAACTTTTTTCATTTTTGGAGTCCCCAGCAGAAGAATACAACTTTGACTAATTGAATTGTAACCCAAAAGCATTGCAGTTTTGATAATAACATTATTGATTCAGACAATTCACCCCTGTTGCAATTTGAATTATCTGAACTAGTGACCTGATTATAATAGAAATTTCAAAGATATGAATCAGATTGTGTTTATTTTGTTTTCTATTTTCCAACTCTTATCAACCTAAAAACATCCTTCCTATTTGAATAAATCTAATTATGTTTTTAAATTTTATAAAATGAGTACCTTTTAATTTTGATATCTGTAGGAAAATCATATTTAAGCTTTGAATAATTGGCATTGAAACAGGTGGCGCACATAGTAATAAACAATTAACAATGTAACAAAATCAAATCATCATTATCATAATAAGAAGCAAAGTATATTTCCGTACAATTTTCAACTAGTGGGTGAAATTTAATTGCTTTTCAGCTTGTTACATCTAATCAGTTGGATAAAGATCATGTTTATTAACAATAGTTGAAGGCAGCAACTCAGCAAGCATGTTTTAATCTCACTTTAGAACACTACCAAAAAATTTTATTATAATTTTCCACTTTTGGGGTCCCTCTCGAAGACCTGCAACTTGACTCTTGCATCTTAACCCAATACCATGCATGAAAGAGTCACTCATATGGAAAATCTAGCCTTTCGAGATTCTGAAGGGTCTTTGTTTAATAAAACAAAATCTTCAATGCATGGTCTATGATCTTAGTCGGCTTTAGAATACTCATAAATCACAACTGAGATACATTGGCCAGTTATAAATTATATAATATCATATCTAAAAGTGTTTAAGGATAAGAGAAGGATCTTCGAAAGCACTTCTAACATTATTTTCCAAAATATAAAACACAAACACATTCTTACACTATGTATATATATGTGTTCATACATAAACATATAATTCAAAACAACTCAAAGCCTCTCTTATACTCTTAGTCTTTTTTCCTGCTAAAACACCTTTGATCTTCATGGATCAGTTCCATAAAGTTTCTTCCTTCAGTTGTGAACTGAGAATAATACAAGCTCAAAACGTTGAGTCCACAAAAAACCTATTTGCTAGGTTATATCTCCCTTCAGGGACCAACAAAAGAATTCAACTCAACACCAAAAAAGTTTCCTATGTGCCCTTTTGGAACGAGTCCTTCAGCCTAGATTGTTCATGTCCCCAAGGATTCTTGGAAAGCCTTAGGAAGGAAAGGGTTGTGTTGGAGCTAAGGCAAAGCAAGATCTGGGGGTCGCATGTGGTGGGAAAAGGTGAGATTCCTTGGAAGAAAATTCTTGAATCTCCCATGATGGAGTTGAAGGAATGGGTGAAGATGGATTTGGTGAGGGGAAGTGATGAAGATGATGCTACTTTGAAGGCACCAGAAGTGGAAGTTGAGATTAAAATAGTTGTTGAGAAGGAGAATAATAGGAGAAAGAGGCTGAACAATAAATGGAACGAGTGTGGATGCAAACATGGGCATGATCTATATGCATGCTGCAGTGTTGAAGATTATGATATTTTTGCTTTATATCCAGTTTTGGAGGCTTTTTGATTAACACAGATTTTTCTCTTTTTCATTTTCCACTCACCATATTGATTTTCTTAATGTTGTAATTGTATATATGTGCTCTCAATCATTTGTTTTGATACTTGAAGAACTGTATAATCATTAATTAATTAATGTGTATGCTGAATATTTTCCTGTATGATATATTGACAACGATGAATATAGAATGAATAAAGGAAACTGTTGCTAATTCACAAGAAAGAAGATAGTTTTAGATTATTACGGTTAATCACGTTAACATAAACAAGATTAGTTTCTTGTTAAATAAACTAAAAATATTGACCAATTATTAGAACAAGGGATGGTTATTTCTGTTTTTACTTAATGAAGTGATTAAAGACTCAAATATGATAAATTGTTGGTGTTAATATTATCATTAAAGAAATTCATTCCAAAATATATCAAAAGGAAAAAAAAAGGTACTCTTTTTCCATCTATTTCAAATTATGTGTGTCTTCCTTTTAATGATAAACATTCTTGTAACGAGGCTATCATATATTTATTTTAAAACGATATAAAAGTAAATAAATGAAAACTCAAAGATTACGCAATAAATTTTTCCGCTTTAAAACTCAAATAAATAGATACTTTTTTTAATGCTTTAAACATTTTTCTAGTTGATTCTTTAGGCTATCACCTTATTTATTGAAGGTGGCCCAAAATATATATATAAGTATTAAATAACTTTTGTTTGAAATAAAATATAGAAATGAAAGTGAAAAAAATATAATTATGTTTATTATTGTTATGAAAATGGTTGTTAGTTACATTTGTAGGTCAACTATCTTTGTATGGAAAGATAAAATGACTATTTTATTTTGTTTTTATGGTTAAAATATAAAATGACAATTATGAAGCTCTATCATGATAAGAAAGAAAGAGCTAAGCTATCTCATTGATTTGTTGTTGATGCAGAGGTCAAATATCACAATTACCACGAAGCTTCTCACCATTTCTGAAACGCAATCATCGTCACAATCTTGAAATCAAATATCTATAACCTTGGCTTACATTACCAAACTTTTAACTTTATATTTTTTTTTATTGAACTATACATTTAGATTTTAAGCCCATAAATAAATTATTCATGTAATAGAATTTCGTAACAAACCTTCCAAAAAAACATCGCCATAAAACAAATATTAGGAGCACCGTTGACTTCACTCTAAAATGTATTATTATAATTTTCTCATATCTTAAATTGTTTTAGCTTTATTAAATAATTAATGTTTTGAAAATTTAAAGTCCAAATAATATTTCTATATACGGACACAGAAAAATTAAGGCATTAAATAAGCCTTTTTAGTTCAAGTAATATGTCTTAATTATATATGTAATGAAGATTATGTTCCTGCAGGAGTTCGTGAGTTTTAATACCTGAACTAAAATATTACCTTCAAAAGACATAAATATATGTAGTACAAACTGAGTGATAATGAAGCTCTTTGAAACTACTTCATAAAATTAAATAAAGCTTGTCGTTTTATACATATTTATTATTTAAATTCTTTCCAAAAATAAAATAATTAAAATATTTTTTTTTTATAAATTAAACTTTAGTTTAAGTATAAGTTAATTTGTGAATTTTTTTTATATAATCTCTTTAATCTTTAATTTTAATTTATGTATAAATTAATTTTAGCTCATAATTTTTTTTTTGAATTTTTTCTTGCAAGAGCTTTATTTTAGAATCTTCTTTTTTTTCCTGAAAAAAAGGCGAATGAAACGTTTTTTTATGATTAATTAGTAGAGTAGTGCTAATAATAATAATAATAATAATAATAATAGTATTTTTTTATTTTTTCTTGAACTAAAATTATTTGTTTTTATGATGTAAATAAAATTCATTAAGGGGAGAGAGATGTGACTTTTACAATATCAGATAAAGGAATTTGGAATTTTCTTTGGAAAATTAATTGCGAGAATGCAATTAATAATACAACATCAATAGACAGAATGAATGCAAATATATATATATATATAT
>Ga0209700_102545_pt1 | contig 36600 bp, 21 predicted proteins | sample SiratroredBW_FD_187528 | JGI IMG/M metagenome (GOLD analysis project Ga0209700, IMG submission 187528) | Root nodule microbial communities of legume samples collected from California, USA - Siratro red BW (SPAdes) (version 2) | ecosystem: Host-associated > Plants > Roots > Nodule | place: USA...
AATAAAAAAAAAAAAAAAAAAAAAAAAGCAAACCTGGCTGCATGAGAATGGGCAATAGGATAGTAACCAGCGGAATGAGTCAAATCGTCGAGGGAAACCCCAGACTCCGAAGGCAACAAGTTTGGGAATCTGAGGGGTTTCTCGACGAGTTTGTTGGCGTGAGAATTAGGGTGGCGAACGATATTGACATCTTGTGAAGGGAAGAGGTTAAGGTCTCTAACCTTAGCCGGAAAATCGAATCCGAGATCGGCGCCGGAAAGAGAAGGAAGCGTGAAAAGAAAGAGAAGAGGGCACAGCGTGAAGAAACAGCGGTTACAGTGCCCCATTTTCTTTCCCATACTTTTTTGTTCCGCCAAACCCAAGTTCTGGATAGTAATAGTGTGCTTTTGGTGCGTTTGCGTGCCATCAAAGTTTCCAAGGACACGTGGCATTTTACATCCCTATCTTCCTAACTACTAGGGGAAACACATGCATCTGTACAGTAGGTGTGGCTATTTTTGTCTTTAAGATAATACAAAAACAAAAATTTATTATAACTAATTATTAAAATATAAAATTTTTATTAAATTATTAAAGAATTTAAAAATTAATTATAATAATAAGAATTTATTTTTATAATTTTATTGTATAAATAATTTTTTTTTGTTATGAATAGTCAGTTAAATTTAAAGGAATAGTTGTCTCAAGAGTAGAATGGTAAAAATTTATCTATAGAAAAACAGTTAAAAGGAAAATTTTTCTTTATTAATCTGATAGATAATTGATAAATATAAATCACAAAAATGATAGGCAGTGTTAATTTAAAGTAGTCTCTCCTTACTTTAAATCTAAGTGAATTTTGTAATCTTACATCATGCTTAAACAATTTATGAATAAATTTATTTCAAAGATGGAATGTTGAGAAAGCTATAATGTTTTGATTTCTACCTAATTTTTTTATTTAAAATAAAATTAATTTTAATAAAAAAAGTTGTGTTAAGTATTATATAAATCACTGTTTTTTTTAGTTACATATGCGTTAGCGATGTAGGCGTGATTTAAGAAAATGTAAACTACTTTATTGGACTTATGATAAAATCAATATAAAATATTCACAACGTTTTTTAACATACCTTTTATTGTTAAATTTTGAAACTATTAAATTTGCGCAAGTTTCATTTCCCGTTTAATCTTTCTTCCTCATAGTTTTATAGCTTTTAACAAATTCAATGAATGATAAAAAAACATATTAAAAAATGTCTTAAATAAAAAACGCATAACTTGATCTTTATTTATAACTTCAAAGTAAATTTATTAACAGATAAGTTTTATCTTTTAGTTGAAAACCTTACCTGCCATTCCAGATGGTTTGAAAGGTAAATATAACTTGTTATTTCAAATATATTTCAAAGCATTCGTAGTAATACATTCTTGTTTGATTAATATCTAATCGTGATTTGCCTTACTAATCGTCTTTGTTAAGTTACGTCAATGACGTATTAACGTAACTTATTATTCTCTGATGGCGTAACTTAATCTTTGTGATGTTTTGCAGACAAAGTTTGCCATGACCCATGGGGCAATCCAACTTGAGAAATTTTCTCTCTTCAGCAATGGAATGGGCAACATTTACTTCGAGTTAACAGAGTAATTATAGTGTAGGTACTCTTAAAACTTGTGTACACATGTTTTTACATAATAGTAAAGCAGTTAATATAGTAAAAAATAGTACTGTAATGTTAGGATTAAAATAGTAAATAAATATGTACTAAAAAAGCAGTTATGAGAATGAATTGTTTTTTTATTAATTGTTATAAATAACAATTGTTCACAGTTTATTTATTTTATCCTCCCTCAATAACATAAATAGATTTTTGAAACAAATAAAAAAAAAAGAAATAACGAGTTTAATTTTAGTATATAAATATTTTAATACTGATAATTCCTAAAAATAATTTTAGATATATTGTCGAAATCATCCGTTCGTTTGTACTGTAGATACATTCTACAATTCTAATTAGATTCTCATTGTATGGTTTTTGAGTTTAGATGGAATATACCCTGAATTTATCCATGGCTTTTTATTATGCGTTTTAATAAAAAATTAGCATCTAAAGTAAACTTGATCTGAATGATCTTAATCTCATAAAATCCTGTCTCTTCCTCAAACTAAAAATTTATTTTTATTCTTCTATTCAACTAGTATAAATTTTTGTCTCATTCTATTTTATGGGTACCATTCTCTTACGGTTTCAAATGTTAATTCCATAATTTATTTTGTAAAAAATAAAAATCACGTTAAAGAATTATTAAGTATTTAATATGGATTTTTAGTTTTCAAAATTAAATATCAAGTTTTTCTTTTAATTATATAAATATCAAATAAAAAATCAAATAATAATTAGATAAGTATCAAATATTTATAAAAAATTAAAAATAATTAAATATATAATATAAAAATAAGTTATATAATAAATTAAATGTTTTAATAATTTAAAATAAGAATAAATAGAGGACTTGAACAAGTATTGAAACAAAAATGAAAATGTATATATTCGTTCTTATCCTATATCCAATTTAAAATTTAAAATTTAAAAAGTTAAGTATCACTCGTATTCTTACCGAGAATATGGAATATATTGTTAACACTGAAGAAGACAGCAGTGACGGATTAACATAGTAAAGCTGGGAGCAATGGTCCTCACAAAAATAAATATATTTAATAATTTTATTTTCTCCGATAAAGAACTTAATTTGCTTCCATAAGATTTTTTTTTCTAAAATAATTGTAAAATGTTATAAGATGAAAAAAAAAAATCGTCTTAATTAATGAGGTTACTTTTCTGATCTTTTTTAATATTGAAAATAAACAATTGATACAATATTTTAAAGATATGAAACAATAACATTATGTATTTTATAAAGTGTATATCCTATTTCTTTGGTTCCATCAAAAAATTTCTGATTCCACCAACAGAAATGTTTATCTGTCACCGGAAGTCACAACAAAACACAACTGCAGCACATTTTGAATTTATAAATGTAGAAGTAGCATTGATCAAAGCATCTGTTTAATACATGAATATGAAGATACAAATAAATTTTTTTTTTGTGGGGTGTGTACATATATAATGAAATGTGTCATTAGATAAATGATGCCAAATAATAACCATTAACCATTTACATATAAAAGGATTAGATGCTGAGGTTAACGTGGAGAATATATGAAGTGATTGCATTGCATATTAGAGGCTTTACACAGTTCTTGTTTCATTGGACATTTAACTAAAACTTCCAAGAATTTAGTCAAAGAAGCCTTCATCATCATGCCAAATATCGACTAAGAAATCTACCATCTCCTGCATGAGCCACCACCAATACATCAAATTTGTTTCAGTACATGGAAGAAATATTATGCAAGAAGTCTTTTAGCATCAAATCAATTACTATAAAATGCAGTAATGCACAGTCAAGACCTGTGCATTAGAGATACTTTGAGAAATTGCAGTTCTTTGTGAGTCAACAATCAAAACACTTCGTGGTTTACATACTATAAATGGACTTTTACACTATGAGATCCATTTGAACACATACATTTTTATGCATCAGATTAGATTTTTTAAGGTAAAGGAATCTTACAGGTAAGGGAATTGGCTCTGCAAAAGGTTCGTTAGTTGAAAGCAGCTCTTCATAAGACGTTGACCAGCTGACATAAACATGTTCAAAACTATTAGAGTTGTTTAAGAAGCTAAGTGAATTGGTAATAAAACACAGATTTATGTGTACATTGTCCCTATTTATTATAGGACAAAAAACCCCCCAACATGTATTGAAGAGAATTTATATGAAAACTAGATATTATAGGACAATGTCCACAGATAAATTACCAATTGGTTTGTAAATTCCTGTATAAATGTATAATTAGATATAAATGGCTGATAAATATATAATCAATTATGATCTATATGAATGAATAATTTGATTGTATTTTGATGATTCTGAAAGTTTATAAAAAGGTTGTATATTTCATCAATTCATATCTTAATGAGCGAGATATATAAAAAATTGTTATTCAATGTAATTATTTTAGATTAGATCATGAAAGTAATTACCATGTAAAACAATTTTCCATAATAATCTAAAATTTATTTCAATGGGAATCAAGTAATAAGTATTTTTATTTCTTTCATGAGTTGCACTATATACTGTCAGTTATTCCTTCATCAGATAAATTTAACTATTAACCAGTGAACTACATTTCATGCATGCAAAAACAAAAGCTACATTTCAAATTAAATTATGTAAATTAATGTAAAAAACCACGTAAAATTGTGAATGGAGTTTCTTAAAGATTTTTGTAGTTAAACCTATCCCAAAAAAGCATCATAATTTTTTTTTTATTCTTAGAAACTCTAGTCATGGATATTTCTTTCAGAATTAGTAACAGCTAGTTATGACATTCTGATAACGGGTGATGCTTATATGAGTCAACTTCAACCCATTTTGAAGTTTACAACCAATTTAGTAATTTAATAATTATTACATATGCCAAATAGATATTTAAAATTTAATACACGTATCATATATTGTTTATTTATGAATTAGGTAAATATGTAAATGAATTATTAAAGTGTAAGACAAGAAAAAGGGATCAGCTTAGATGAGTTCTTTTAATGCCAGAAATAGGACATTTAATTCATTGGCAATGATGGTTTATCAGATGAGGAATAGGATTCACCATGGAACGGGTATAAAAGATGACAAGCAAGAGAGCAGTGATTTCCTGTGTCTTAAGCATGAAAGAAGAAACTTTAGTTTTGAAATAAGACTGCAAATATCTATAAGAAACTAGAAAAATATGTACGAAAAAACCTCCTAAATCATTATCTCATTTCCGGTTTTTTCTCATAAAAAACATCACGCATTATAACTATACTCTAATAACAATGATTGATCCTACTGTGAATGAAAAAAAGGGAAGTTGGCTTTTGTTATACCTAATAATTTGATCTTTAGCTATTCTTGGTGGATGTTGGGACTTATCACCAACCCATTTTCTTCTATCCTCATGCCAAGCAATTGCAGCTGCAGATATATATCTCAATTCATATTAGGTTTTAAATTACAGTACAAAAATTAAAATATGAACAGAAAATAGAAATGTATGTAATAAAGCTTTGAAGAATTAAACAAATAAAAAAAACTGAAAAATTATGATAAGGCTAGTACTAGTTGTTTCTTCAATTCTTTCTCAGTGAGTGTTTCGTAGCATAGGTATGTATGGGTGCATGGGTTCTGTTTTGCGTATCTTTCTGCATGTATATACGTGTTGTTCTCACCAAAGCTTTATCATCTCAGTGGCCAATACATCAAATAGACATGAACAATGCCTTTCTATATGGTGATTTGTGTATATGCAACAACCTCCAGGCTTTGTATCCAAGGATTCCACTCTTGCGTGCAAGCTAACAAAGGCTATCTACGGGCTCAAACAAGCATCGCGTTCTTGGTTTCACAAGCTAAGTCAAACTCTTTTCTCTTTTGGCTTCACTCCTACTAAAAGTGATCCCTCTCTGTTTACTATGTTTTCGAATAGTTTTATTGTGTTTATTCTTATATATGTTGATGATACCATCATCACCACACCAGAAGTTTTCTCATGCCATTGCATCTCTCATTAAAATATTTTACTCACACACTTTGCGTTGAAAGACCTAGGTTCCTTACTTTATTTCCTTGGCATTGAAACTTCTTGGAACAAAGATGGCAACATTCACTTATCACAAACAAAATACATCAAAGATATTTTGCAGAAAGCCAACATGCTTGGGTCTAAGTCACAACGAACACCTATAGTCTCTTCCTTACATTTAACTCAAGATGGCACTACACCGGTTCCAGATACTTTTCTCTATCGTTCAATTGTTGGATCTTTGCAATAGTTGACAATCACACATCTCGATTTGGCTTACTCTGTCAACAAAGTTTTCCAATACATGCATAATCTGCAGGAACACTATTGGAAGGCAATTACATGGATTCTTCAATACCTTGCTGGCTTCTCTTACTCACGATCTTCTTCACCGCTACACAAAGCTCTCTCTAGTTGGGTTCAATGATGTTGATTGGGGTGTGATCTTGATAATAGGAAATCCACCATTGGTTACTGTGTCTATCTCGGTACAAATCTTGTTTAGTGGTCCTCACATAAACAAAAGGTTTTCTCAAGAAGTAGCACGGAATCAAAATATCGGAGCATTGCCACCACTCTTACTAAAATCAAATGGATTGTATCTCTTTTGCATGAACTTCGGATCTCTCTCTCTCTCCTTATAGTGAGAAAGATATTTGAAGCTTGTTTTCTTTGATTACATATTTGGAGTCCTTGTATATATACATCGGACAGATCATGGATCAATTTCCTTCCAATTCCCCAAGTTATGTTATTTCAGCAGATAAACAAAATTATTACATACCATCCTTGTAACTAGCTTGAATAAAATAGCTACCAACAAGCTATATGGGATGTCTAGATAATTTATTGCTTATCAAGTGGTAAACTAGAGCATAATAGATGAACAAACAATGCTAAAAGAAAATGACCATTAACTTACTAGACTATGAACATTTGAGTAACAAGCTCACCATGATTAACAAAAGTCGAAGTTTGTTTAAAATTTTGCTTTCCATTGGAATGAGAACTTCTGTGAGCCTTTTCACTGGATCTTTTCACTTCATCTGCAGGTTTAGAATGCTTCAAAGTTTGTTTCCCATTTGAATGGGAACTTTCAGCACAGAACTCCATCATATCCAAATTAAATGACTATTCCCCGCAATAATTATACAGTAAATATTTCCTTCAAAAGATTAGAGGTACCTCCAAGCTTCCTTACAGTTATTGCAACTTTCATGTCACAGGGTTTGAAAAGAACTGGTGCTCATCTATCATTGTTGCTGCATAATGATGAAACAACTTTCAAAGGAAAACTATTGGCAAAGTGTAATTTGTGTTTGTTGTACAACACTAATATAATAAAACTGGCAAACGAAAACAAAGAATCAACAAGATAAAGTAAAAATGGATAAAATAGGATGAAGTATAAATTTCACAAATTTTTTCCAACAACATTCATAAATATCTTCCTTCAACGGTAATTTTCTTCATGCATCGCTTTAAATTTGCACCAACACTCATAAAACTTATCTTCCCCCATACCTCATTTTCTCTTATTGGTTCCACATTATATCTCTTCTCTAATGTGGTATCAATTGCCTAAAGATTATGATAATTTGAGGTATTATAAAGGAAACCAAATAAATGGAGGTGGCAAAACCTCTGCGTGATATTTTATACACGTTATGCATTGAACATAGTAACGGTCTTTTCCTATAATGCAGAAAGTGAACGTTTCTGAGTCATTAATGGCAATTTAATTAGTAGTTATGCACAAGCTAACACTGGATTCCAGAAAAATGGTGTGTAACAATCTTTAAACAATCCAATTCACCCTGTAATATAACAAATTCACATTTGCTTTCCAATTTTGGCCAGTAATAAATGAATAAATGACAGAATGTGCAGTCTCACAAGTTCAAATATAACAAATGCATATTAACATCCAACTCAAGTTATTTCAGATACATGAGCATCATTTCCGAAATCCTAAAGTAAAACAACCTGAAAATTACAGTGAACCTCATTTACCCCACTCTCTGACCTGATACCATACAAAACTAGTTGCACGTTTTCCTAATATTTCAACTTCAACTGGAATACGACAAGTCTGATACTCGGATCCTGATAAGTAACACAAAAACTTGGAGAACCCACTTTCAGAAACTAACTATCAAAGGGGGAGAACCAGGCACCTAAGTCCTTCTCTGAGTATCCTATATTACTCTATGTGGGACTTAGGTAGCCCATAGTACCCAAGCTCCTATCAAACACAATATCATGAAATGAAAAATTTATCCATTAATCCATTCCACTTCCCTTCCAGATCTGAAATAAAATACAGTAGGTAAAGAACACAGACATGCTACTTCTAGATCCCAAATCTTCCTGACTTGAAACACCCAACATTGCTATTATATAAGCAAAAGGGAAACAGAAATTCAGACAAACCAAAGACCGTATTTGGATAATACCCTGCAAATCAATTTTTCCATCATCACTGTATAAAGCTCAAGACTTGTGTCGGTTTCAAATGTACAATTAATAAAACACAGCTTCATCAAGAAAGCAACATATACTAGCAAACATGCACGCCAAGAACACAAAATCCTAAGCAAATAACAAAAAACAAAGAGATTCCCAATAATTTTAAGTAAGAGACAAAACCAAACAACATTGTCCCTCAACGAGGAACGCATTTAGCAAAAGAAAAAACTATACCAGATCTGAATAAAAAAAACAGCATATGAAACATAAAACAAAACAAACAAAAAAACTGTTAACTTTTGTGTGATATCCTGACAAAGAAAGGAACAGGGCAATACCCTTGTGGTGCTTTGAGTGACGGTCGGTGGTGGTGGCTGAGCAAAGAGATTAAATGGAGGAGAATCAGAAGCTAAGAGTTTCAAGGTACGATTTTGAAACGTGGGTATCGGATTTTACAAGCATTCAGCTACAACAATTAACAGAACAACGTGCATTTTCTCTATTCTCTACGTTTTCAATTTCTGCTTGTGGACATGTGTCTGTGGCGACTTGCCACCAGTTTTTTCTTTTTTTTAACTATTACCATTATTTATGCAGAATATTTTTTTAACACTGAATTTAATATAATTTCTCCAAATGTTAAAAATGAAAAGTCTTTCTTTTACATTAATAATTTTATTGCATGTTTTGGTTGTTTTTCTTATTTATCTCCTAAATTAGAAAAAAAAAACATCATGAATAATTAGAATTATCCCTTTACAAGAACTTTTGTTTTCACTTGTAAGAGTTTGGATCAATTCTTGCTGTTTATTATTTATACACGTGTAATACCAATATGACTAAAATACCCCTCCACCAACCATTCATGACATGAAGGTGGACAAGAATTGAAAAAACATTTGGGGGGCTTTTTAGTCATCTGGTCATAACAATGACGCAGCAAGTTCAGCTCGTAAGAACCACACACGATTCCTCTTGTTACGTTTCTAAAGTAAAATAAATATATTGAAAATGATAATAAATTATTCCTTTTACGTTATACACGAGTGGTTTTTATATTGAGTGTGAATTATAGTAATAGTTAATTACATCATGTTGTTGGTAGATATATCAATCATCGATAATAACATAGATAAATTATATTAATCATGATGGAAACTAGTTAACTTTTTAGATTAGTTAAAATATATATTAAATAAATGTAACAATACAATAAAAAATAATAAATATATTCTAAAAAGAATGCATAGCGAGCAAGTAATTATAAAATAATGTTTAATAGGTTTTAACAATCATAAACTAAAAATATAAAATATATTACTTTTTTTTTAATTTTTTAAAAAACGAAGATAATGAGGGTAAAAGATGTGTCAAAACTGTTAATTTTTATCGGATATAGAATTAAAGACTTGAGAATAAAATCACAATTGGTGTATTTTAAATTAAAAAGCAAATATTTTATTGGTTTAATAGTATTTAAAATGATTTTTAGAAAACATGACAACATTCACTCGTTTAGAAATATGACAATACTAAATACATATTTAAAAAACTTTTTAATAATTGAAACTCAGTTGCATTTAGTAACCTGGGTAGAGAACGTAGTATATTAACTACAAGACTTTTCAATAACTCATTAAACGATAAAATAGGGATTTAAAGAGGATCCAATTTGAATAACACATTAAATAATGGTTGAAAATGAAATACATTTTTCATAAAAATGAAAACTTTTCAATGATCCATCAAACACATTAAATAGTTTTTTAACAAAGAATTAATGAATCTGGCAAAAGACTAGGAAAATGTCTTCCAACGATATTTTAAATAACAATGATAAACATAATAGACTAATGCACGTATTTTCAAATATTTTTTATAAAACGTTACTTTATAATTAAAAAAATTCCGTTGCCGGGACTTGAACCCGGGTCTCTTGGGTGAGAGCCAAGTATCCTAACCAACTAGACTACAACGGATTTGATGCTTTAAGTAAATAAAGAGTGAATAAGAAACAATTATAGAATTTAAACAATGCACAAATATATTTAAAGTGGGAAAATTTGTCTTCCTTCCTCTAAATTCCTCTTGAAATTTGAGTATAGTTGATACATTCTCTCAATCAAGTTAGAGTTTCAGCTTTTTGTTCTTCCTGCACCTCCATTATTTCTAATTGAACTCCCATAGAAATAGAAAAGGATAAAAATACCTTTCATCATCATTGTCTTATCACTCCTACACCTTTGTTCTCCACAATATTTTTTGAGAGAAAGAAAAAGAAGAGAGAGCTTGCTTCAAAAGAAAAAACTCATTCCAAAAAGAAACTTGTTTCTAGAAAATTTGTTTTAGAAGTTATCATATATGTTCCAAAAAACTTGTTCTAAAAATTATGTTGTGAAAAGTTTATTTCAAAACACACTTTGCGTTCTGGGTCATAAAGCTCATTTCAAAAAGATATAATGTATATTCTAAAAAATTTATTCTGGACATTTTGTTTAAAAAACTCATTCTAAAATATATTTTGCGTTATGGAAAACATGTTTCAAAAATATTGTTACACAAGTTCTGCTTTAGAAATTCTGTTATAGAATTTTTTTTAAAAAATCATGTTTTAAAAATTTTAAAAAGTTTATTCTGAAATTTTTTTCTGAAAAGCTAATCTTAAAAGTCACTTTTGCAAAGAATAAAATGATCATTTATGAGGATGCAGTTAGAAATTATGGGAGTAGAGGAAGAAAAGGACTCTAATCTTTTTTATCAGCATTGCATATTACAGGAAGAATTATGTTAGTAGGTTTTAATAGTGGTTGATTCATCTCCGTTTTTATGGGGCAAAACTTTGATAATATACTTCCAGAAGAAGATAGTTTCTTGTGCAAAAATATGATTAGAAGTTTTTTTTTGTTGGTAATGGCTATAATTTAAATAAATAATCGTGTAATTTGAACAAACAAATGATTATGGAGGATTATAGAAAAAAAAACAATGAAGATGAAAAGGGCAACAAACAAATGATGATGGAGGAGAATAATAAATTTAGGGACAAGGATATTTAATCTTTTATATAATTACTCATATCACTTCAATAAATCAAAGTCGTCTTTTCTATACTTTTCAAATTAGTTTATAGTGAAATGACATCTACGTTGTAGATTTATTGGGTTAAGAAATTTAGTTTAATTTAATCGTTTTTAAGGACTAGACAACTGTCATACACTTTCGAAGAGTTGAAAAAGGTATTAAGCCCAAATCGGTGTTATGAGTATTAAAAAAATACTTGTTGATGTCACAGGAAGTAAAATAAATATATTGGCCCGCTTATTTTTTATATTATGATTCTTTTGGTTTTCCTATTTTGGAAAAAAATAATATTTGTGGTGCGACATATCTTCATTTTTTTTTTCAATTTAAAAAGAATCACAATTGTGGTCTAATATTCAACTTTGCATATTAAATCTTAGTCTTACATATTCATTTATGATACTAATATATATATATATATATATATATATATATATATATATATATATATAAGAGTACGAAAAGTGTTTTAATTAATTAAAAAATAGGAAATAAACGGTAAGCATGCACAAAAGTTTAACATTAAATAGAATAGTTAGAGCAAATTTGTTTTTAAGAAAAAAAAATACTAATGCATGAATCTTAACTGGTGTTTCTTCAACCATTATTAAACAGAAATTAATTTCAACAAGTACAAGAAATTCATTAAATATAGCTTAATTTAAAGATAAAAATAATTAATTATTGTATTAACTATATTAGAATTATTTTATAAATTGAAAATTATTGATATCTAAAATAATTTTTATTATTAATAAAAACTTATAATATGATTAGAATTGTTTAGTAACTAATGATCGTAAAAAAATTATTTAGAAACAATTGTTTTATTCTATAATTTAGATATCATTCGAAATATTTTTTTAATCACTTGTAAAATATTTTAGAGACTAATTTTGGTCAATAAAACTAATAAAATTGGAAACTAATTTTTAATTTTAAATTACCATATCATTGAAGACTTAATTTTTAGTTATTATTATCTAAATTAGACATTAATTTTGGAGCAATTAAATTTTATAAAATTATAAACCATTTTTTTCTCCATTATAAATTATAGGATTATTATTACAAACTAATTTAGTGACCATGTTATATAGAAATTAATTTAATAACCAACCAAAAATTAATTACTAAATTAATCTCTTAATAATGAATATCTATTTATATAGTTTCATCTTCTCTTAGGTTTTCTGCTCCCTTTACATCTATCTTTTTTTGTCAGTTTGCTCTCTTTCAACTTTGATATATCTCTTCTTAAAAGTTACCAATTCATTACTTTTAATTTCGCAAACCAACGACATTGACAAACCCTTGAAGGCACTGCAAATCGGTGAAGGCATTATCTTCATTCGTGGTGATATTGTGAGAGTGAGTTATTAAATCTCATTCTGTTGGACACAGTTGACTTAAGATTATGTTTGCGAATTTATAAATTGTTTGTCAGAGTAAATTGGTGAAATAAGAGGTGGTTTGAAATGTGAAATAATTGTAACATACCCCAAAAGTAGGAAAAGTTTTCATGTACATTAGTAATTATTAAGTGATGGAATTTTAAAAATGGCATGAAGGTCTTTCTCCTTAGTATTGTAGTGCGAAATTATCAACCTTAAAAAAATTGCATACTGTTACTTTTACTATAAAATAAAGTTTGACCAACATTTTCCTATTTGAAATATGTCATTTTTTATTTCTTCCTGTTTCAATGTTGTAAAAGTGTCTTTTGCACCACCAAACTCACACTATAACTTGGCCTTATGGTTTAAAACAATAAATATTAGATCTCTTGCTATATTTAAGAACTTAGATTTCCATCATGTTAAACTTTGCCTTAAATAACTTGAAGTTATTACATGTGGAATCATGTTTATTTGTACTGTGCTTTTTTGAAAATAAAGGACTTGTGACTTGGAGAGTTATTGATTGATTTTCTATACAATTTGTTTAATTATGGATATTTATACTAGTCTTATATATAATTAATTTTTTTTCTTTATTATGTAGACAACCGATTTGATCATACAGAACAAAATTTTGAAATGCAAAGTTTTATAATCATAAAAAATATTTTATAAAGGATTCGAAAAAAAGAGTAAGTTAATTAAATTAACAATTATTTTTGTTAATAAGGAAAACATGTATAATTATGTTAAATTTATTTTATTTTTTTAGACAAAAACAATGAAATTATCACACTATATTATAATTATTTTGTTGCTCACATCAACAAACAAGTCTTAGATGATAAAATCAGAACAAGTAAATATAGTAAAATTTTGTAGTTTATTATATATATATATATATATATATATATATATATATATATATATATATATATTTATTGATGTTAACAAACAAAATTTACACACAAAATTAAATAATTAATACAAAATTCATTTATATAAGGAATTTTTCCTCTAACTTAATTAGAAAATTGATGTGAAACAATATATGATCTTAAGATGAATTCTCCTATAATTGCTTGATAGGCCTTATTAATGTGATTCATTATTTTCCTCGACCTGAAATAAGTGATACAAAGTCAAGAACTTGATCAACTTAGAAAGATTTTAAGAAAAATTAAAAAAAAAAAAAGATAAACTTTGAATCAAAAGTATAAATATTGAAAAGTTTTTTTTTTAAGCAATTCAATAATTCAAAAATTGATAACACACTAATTTTAATCTATATTACCAAGTTTTGAGCAAATTGAATGAGAATGAAACACAAGTAATTTTATTAGTACAGTATTCTGTATATTTTTAAATTTCAATCTCTCTAATACTTTTTTTTTTTGTATTTTTCTGGCATATAGATAATAATTATGTATTTGAAGCAAATGTTCAAGGTGTTTTGAGAGGAACCATGATGGGGAAGTAAGAAGAATTTTTGCTCATTGGTTGCTTTTCTCTGCTTCGTGTGATCTGTGACCAAGATTTCAAATTACCTTTCCATCATTATTTTTGATTGTGCAAAGTCTGAATAGATATTTAGATAAAAACCAGTAATTTAATTGATGTGGGAAAAACTAACTTTTTTAACTCTAATGAGGGCAAATGTATATTGTGAAAGACTTAAATCCGAGGCAGAGTTTAAAAAGATTAATGTGAATTATGAATAAGATTACGAAGTGGCAATGATGAAGAGCCTGAGTAATAGCTAAATTTGAGGCGTTTCAGTTGAAAGGGAAGCTCTATGAAATGACCATTCATCTCAAATGAATGGGTATTTTCACTGTTTGTAGGTCATGAATTTGTGTGAAGGGTGAATCTCGATGCATCGGTAAGATTGCCCCCTAGTGATCTCGTCATGGGTTATATAGCCTTAGAATAATGTTTATATAACCATCACGATATAGGGGACCCTTGCTCAATCTCAATAGCTATTGTGCTTCCCAACCATTGACATTTCCTTTTCATTGTCCTCATAAAATATTTGAAATGGTTGCTATATGTAAATTTCTGGTACTTTTATATAATACAGATTTACAAGTTCTGTTTGTTTTCCTTACATGTGACATTTTGTTTGGTGGAAAATGGACGTAAAATCTGTCTACTAGCCATAAATTCTGCATATTTTTGTAGGTACGTGTTCAATCATATCAAACTAAATAGTCTGCTAGTGTTTTGTACATATTTGCTGAATTTTCAGGAACAGTGTACCTTGTTATCTAAAAAGAGATGCAACCGAGGATCACCAGCTGCAAGAACATATAGAAAAACAGATTACTTACTTTTAAGAGATTGATTAATTTGAAGTGGATTAGGTGGCAGAGATGTAATGTAAACTATAATTAACATGTAAGTAACATTGGTGTTTCCATTGAAGAGTGAGAAGTTAAAATTCAATTAATATTAATATAACTTTACCCCTGTACTGTTGGTGGTAATCCGAAGAGAATTGCGTTTTGGAATTCGTTGTTAAGATTAGAGTTAGACTTTCAAGATGAAAAGATAGAATGTTCTCTATGGCTGGTAGGATATGTTTAATTAAGTTGGTCATCACTGCTTTATCCTTGTCTTACTTTTTTTTTAAAGTTATGAGTGCTGTCTGTAACTAAATCAGAAGAATTCAGGCTAAGTTCCTCTGGGGTTGGAGTTATGAAGGTAGGAAGGTCGTTTGGGTTAAATGGGAAAAGGTTTATAGTCCAGTCGCAGCCGATGGCTTGGGTATTAAGGACATCACTCATTTCAATGATGCCCTATTAGCTAAGTGGAAATGGAGGTATGGGACGTTGAATGAGGGTTTGTGGGGAGATGTTCTGGGAGCTAGGTACGGGAACTGGAGGAATATGGACGCAACTCTGGTACATAGAAAGCAATCTGTGTGGTTGCAGAATCTGTGTAAAATCTCTCATAAAGACTCTTTGGGTAGGTGGTTCGACTCTAGATGTCAGTAGATTCTAGGTGATGGTCGGCATGCAAAATTTTGGGTTGATAGGTGGGCAGAGGGTCAGGTGCTTAAAGAAAACTACCCCAGATTATTTTCGATCTCCCGGGTGGGTGACCTGGTTGTCAGGGGGCATTCTAGAGTGAAAGTTGCCTTAGTTGGGACCTTGGTTGGCGTAGGGAGAGGTTTGTTTGGGAAAAACACGAAGAAGAGCGCTTAGTGGATGTGATCTCTAAAGTTCATTGGTGTGAAGACGACCACGATAGGATGGTATGGATAGAGGACGACCGACAAGAGTATACAGTTAAATCTGGATACAATATTTTGAAGAAGGAGGACCAAGAGCAACCCTCTGAGGTGTTCAAGTTGTTATGGAATCTAAAGATTTCCCCTTCAGCGGTGGTATGTGTATGGAAGTTATTGATGATAGAATATCAACTAGGTCTAACCTAGTCAAAAGAGGTTTGCAACTCCCAAGTTTGTTATGTCCTTTTTGTCAAGAATGTGTTGAATTAACTCAACACTTGTTTGTTACTTGTAAGGTGGCCCAAAAAGTTTGGGATCAGTGTGAGAGGTGGCTGGGGATTGTCACCATTCGTCATGAGTCTATTATCGTTCACTTTTAGAGCTTCTATCTTTTTTGTAAAGGTCACTGTGTTAATAAAGCTTGAAAAGGGATGTGAGTGACTATTGTTTCGGAGATCTGAAATCAGAGGAATAAGGTTGTCTTCTATAGAGGGGTTATGGATGTTGAAGAAATTTTTACTCTCCCAGGTAAAGGGTTGGTTATGGCTTAGACACAAGTTTTTGAGAACCTCATTCTCTTATTCAGATTGACATCTCTCTCCACTTTTGTGTGTCTTGAATCGTTACATTAGAGTGAGGTGCGTGTGGGGGACGTCTTAGTTGAGAGTTCTCTTCATTTTTTCCGTCTGTAGTATTAGTGGATGTTTGTTTTACATGTGGTTATAAAGAGGTGTGTAAACTAGTTTTTCCTTTATTGTATCTTGTTTCTTTAGTCTATTTTTTTTTTCTCGAGTACTACATTTTTAGTTTCTATTTTTTTTTTCATTGTATAAGGGTTGAAATATCCCAGAAGTACTTCTTTTCGTTTAATTTATTTTTGGCTGTTAAAAATAAAAAACTTCATTCAGTAACACATATTTTTCTAGTACAACATATTACTATTGATTTTAAATTGTAAAATTGAGCCATTTTAGTTTGATAAAAATAACGTTACAGAACTTTATAACTGAATCAATAGTGGACAAATAATGAAAATGTGTGAAAAGGAGAATGCATAGAATAATATACCAATGACTGCTTATACTTTAAATTTGTAATGAATAATTTAAATTATAGTAAAAAAATAACTAATAATAATAATTTTAAAATTATTAAAATTAAATTTAAACGTAAATAAATAATATGAAACATTAAGTAAACAAATAATATTTCAAAGTAGATTATTATTATTATTATTATTTAAAGATTAAAATAGTGATTATCTTTTCTTTTTACGTATTTGATCCCACAATGTATAATCCATTAGTTATATATTTAATCAATAATGATAATTAAATTAATTTCTATCATTATTTACTAAAATTTTAAATTAGTTTCTAATTAGGGAATAATTTTACCATTTTAGATAAAACGGTGTCCTGAATAATAGTCATAATAGAAACAATAACATTCAAATAGATTTTGGGTTTGTCACCTAATCCACTTTCAAAATCAGGATGTAAAAAATTATTTTTACCAAATAATAGTTTTTTTCTTCCATTAAAAGGTTAATATAGGAGACGAAAGTATTTTTAAAATTATAAAGAATATGTTAATTAACACGACCTAAGGAAAAAACTACAAAATTCCAATAATTTTAATAATCCGTTGTAGTCTAGTTGGTTAGGATACTCGGCTCTCACCCGAGAGACCCGGGTTCAAGTCCCGGCAACGGAACATTTTTATTCCGCCATCCAAACACACCATTTTAAAATAGCACTTCTCGTGAACTCCATCAGCAACCACAATTCATCAAACATTGCAGATAACTCTTAACATTGTTTTCATCCTCCAAAAGATCTTATTACAGATAGTGCACGCACGTATATCTTAACATTCTTCGAACATTGCACATGACATGATCTGTTTTCGTCCTCCAAATATCTTATTATAGATAGTGCACACACGTATATGAAGGTGTTTGTGTTTGAGGCACCACGGCAGCAGAAACCATTGTGTTCAATCCACACATGCCATGCCCTCGGCAGAGCTTGTAATACCCATCGTCTCCCCATCTCTTCCCCCACGAATTCTTTATGATCCAGTATGGTTTGTTGGCAAGCCTCAGAATTGAGAACCCTTTTGCTCTATACCCCACAAGCAACACACCATGGTTCAGAGATTTCTTGCTGCATATGAGAGGACACGAGACACTCCCCAATGTATGTTTGCATGAAAATTGCGTTCAGACCAACTACACATTAAAGTCCATAAATGTTAAGACATGCAGATATTACTAACATTAAACATTAAGGATTGTTTTAAAGGGACTTACTAGCAAGTGGACCGTTTTTGACTAAATATGCAGCAATTTGGTTCTCATCCAGAGGAATGTTGGTGAAATTTGTGATCCTAACTGCTACTTTCCCTGGATCAAACTTGCATTCACCTTTCACCCCTGTATAGGGGTATGCAGACTCCTCCTCCAACCCCCAGACTCCAGCAAATACTTGTACGCATTTGTCATGAGACCTCCCTTACAGCCATTGTCACATGTGGTCCTTTCTGTTATGTCGCACTGTGAAAAAGAAATTGAAGAAAAAGTCATCACAGGCAAAGTGAAAGAAAAACCCCACTTAAAAAATGAATCGGGATTAATACAATTTGTGATATTTATTTAGATGCATTTAAAAGAAATGAAGAAAGCGAGTTACATAGAGATATGCATCTAACACTCCTTGAAAAGAAATGTTTTGCATATAGTACCTGGCTGTCACAGTTTACGAGCTGTTGTTCACTAAGATTGAGGAGCTTTCCGGTAACAAGAAAGTTGGCTCCTTCTATAGATCCTGTGGTGCTGAAAGCCCAGCATGATCCACATTTACCCTGTTTCCAAATTATGCACAAACCACTTAAGAAAATGGAATACTCATAAGACAGATGAATTAAGTCTTCACATCAGCAATTAGCTAAGGAAAACAATTTATTTTTTCTTCAATTTATTTTATAATTTTAATTGTTTTTCATATACCTTCCTTATTTATTAGGTGCGAGACAAACAGCACCAGAACTATTTTTTCATTTCAGAAAGAGAAAATTTGATAGTGCCTAAACTGACATCAGTAGAACTAAATGCTTTAAAGGCCTACTGATAAAAACGACAAAACTTAGTGTTATTCTCTTGAGTGCTTTTACTTGTTTTTCAGTCAAAAGTTAGACACAGAGTAAAAGTTAGTGTTACGTCAGAAATTTCCATTTTGATGAAATACCAAAAACATATCAGTATCTGTACTAAATTAAAAAACTAAAACAAGAAATTATGTGGTGGCATTTAATTTTAAAAAAGACAATAAAACTTTCACTTAAAAGGGAAAATAGTTATCATAAAGTTTTAACTTAAGAATCTTCAGACCCTATAAAACTTGTCTTAAGGTAAGGCCTGCAAAAGAAAAATTATGGGCAAACCAATTTTTCTCCCTGTACACTTTTTATTATCAATGTAATTTTTGAATAATGACATTGTTACTAATTGTTGAGAGCTGGAATCAGTTAGGTAATAATAAAATAAAAATGAATAAATAATAATATAAAATACTTCTAATAATTAGTTACTAGTGTGAAAAAAGTATGCCACTTCAAAAAATTATAATAATCTTGTAGTTGGTTGAATATGTAATTTTTTTTTCATAGAAATTAAACCTAAACTTATCATATAGAAAATGTAATTTTTTTTCAGAGAAATTAAACCTGCATCTTAACTTCGGTGACAGCCCCTTTCTCTCCCCAATCGAAATCCTCCGGCAGTCCATCGACCTCCAACGGCGGTGCCACATCTCCGGCACCATTATTCCACGGGAAGCCGCCATTGACACCGGTGTAGTGCCGTTGAAACTCGTCCTCAGTGAGATCGGAGAACTGCGTGACGCCGTGGATGGCGGTGGGGTCGAGCGCCTGGTTCTCCGCCGCTCTGAGCATGTTTCCGGCGAAAATCTCCAAACGCTGTAAATACTCCTCCCGTAATTCTCCATGAAGACTTTGAACTTCTTCTCCGTTCGAAGAAGTTGGTTGTCCTGGAGCTTCAACTTTCTGGCCATGTCCTGAACCGTGGTTTGGCGAGCAGAGGATAGGGTTAGAGCGAAGAGAAAGATTGAAAGACGTGCGAAGCACGTGAGCGCATGACCTCGCTTTGCCACCATGTTTGTGCGTGCTTCCTCTGCCTGCTCTACTAACTTCGCTCTTCCTCTTCTGCGTTTTATGGGGTATTCTTGGATGAATGGCGTAATTACTGTTATAGCCTTGGAAGGGTGCTGTTGGAGAGTACATGTCGGTGTAGGCCAGGGGTACGTGTGTGAATTGCAAGCGCATGGAAAGGTGGCAGCATGCATGGTGGCAACATGCAAAGCGACCGTTACTAAATAAAATAATTGGTGTGTGAACAAAATAATTATCAAATCACATTTTTAGTTGTTAAATAATTATAAAATAAAAATAATAATAAGATTTAGTCATCAAGTCAAATAGTTAATATTATTTATTAATGTATTAGGAATTTATATCATTAAATTTTAAATTGGTATCTAATTAAGTTAAAGACTAATTTAGAATTTAATACATTATTAGTTAAAACATTAGTAATTAATGTTAGATACTAATTATTTTGACTTAACTGGTTACTAAATCCAATCATTATTTTTATTTTGTAGTTATTTAACAACCAAAATCTAATTTGGTAATAATTAGCAACCATTTCATTTAGTAGTTAAAAATTGGTCTCTAAATAGTTCTTTTTAGTGTAAACCTTGAGTAAGACCAAAAATAAATTTTCTAAATTTGTATTTTATTGCCTTTGAAGATATTTATTTGGTACACATACTTGATGACGTACTTTAGGTCGTGGAAGAAACATACTTTGCCAAATATGTTTAATAGTGTGAGATATGAGACAATTGGCTAGGCATAAAACTCTGGAATGAAAACTTTATTTAGTCAATTAGGTTCAATTTTGAGGGCATATCACTAAAACAGATTGAGTAATGTTATTTTGACACCGTGATGTGGCGTTACCTTCATTTAACACCGCTGATGTATCAATATATTCTTTTAATCTAGCGTATAAAGTAAACGTGCTTTGAAACTTCGCTAAGGTTTGCATTTATGTTTGAAGACCATAAACACAAAACATTCGGGCGCGTGCTCTTGTCTTCTCCGTCCTCTCGTCTTCTCCGTTCTCTCGCGTCCATTCTCTCATCTTTTCCGTGACCATTTTTCTCCATTTTGGATCGTTGCTGTCTTGGTTCGTTGCCTTCGTTGTCATTCTCGCAATGGTTTGACGGTTTCACTTTAGTCGCGTTGTTACTGTGAAGGTGTGGTGGTTGGAAAGCTTTGTCTTTTATGCGATTTTTGATGGAGAATGAAGTTTTTTTTGGTCGTTTAAAGGTTTTATGTCTAGTTGACGTATGATTTCCGTTTGGAGTTTATGGTTGTGCAGTAAAGGTTCGTCTTTTATGGGGTTTTTGATGAAAAGGGAAGACTTTTTATTGGTTTAACGGTTTAGGTTTTTGTTGAGGTATGATTTTTGTTAGGGGTTTAGGATTGTGATGTTTGAATATTTTTGTTTCTTCTATGTATGGTGCCGAGAAATATGGGTTGTGTGCTCATTTTGAAAATGTTTTCCATTTGAATGAGTGGTGGGTAGGTGTGTTGGTTGATTTTTTGTAGATTGTTTGCTGCCATGAATTGGTTGTTTTGATTAAGTGTTTGAAAGTTTGAAAATTCATGGCTGCAAAAGGAATTACTGTGCGTGGTGGACAATGTAATGAACACATCTGACTTAGTCGCCAAAACTTCAACTATGGTGTCCCCTGATTAAAGAAGGGGTAACCACAGGTGTTTTGTAAAATAATAATACTGGTTCTGACCTTACAAAACATCAGAGGTTACCCAAGCTTTAACGAGGGGACACCATAGTTGTTGAACTTTTGGTGACTGAACTCAGAAGTGTGCATGAGGACCATTTTCGTAAGTAAAGTTCTTAACTTTGTCAATTACACCCATAATAAGGATTAATCACGCTTTGATGTACCAAAATATATTCAATTAATACACCTTTGTGCTTTAATATTAGTTTTGAGCTTACAAAACATTAGCGACTACCCATGCTTTAACGAGGGGACACCTTAGTTGAAGTTTTTTGGCGATTGAACTTAGACGTGTTCATGAGGACCATTTTCACAAATAAAGTTCTTAACTTCTTCAATTACACCTATAATAAAGATTAATCACACTTTTATTGACCAAAATATGTTCATTTCATACACCTCTATTTATTAATATTGATTCTCAACTTACAAAACATTAGATTTTACCCAAGCTTTAATGAGGGGACACCCTAGTTGCACTTTTGGCGACTTAACTCATACGTGTTCACGCTTTGATGTACCAAAATATATTCATTTTATACACCTCTGTGCATTAATATTGGTTTTGACCTTACAAAACACTAGAGGTTACCCATGCTTTAACGAGAAGACACCTTAGTTGAACATTTGGTGACTAAACTCAGACGTGTTCATGAGGACCATTTTTCACAAATTAAGTTCTTAAATTCTTCAATTACACCCATAATAAGGATTAATTACCCTTTCATTGACCAAAATATGTTCTATTGAATATTAGACAATCCAAAGTTTCTTTAGATGATCTAATCATCTAGTAAAGTTTTGATATAACAAAACTCAAGTATACATTTATATTTGATGATTTATATACATTATGCAATTAACATTATTATTAAAGCAGCAAACACATGGTCCATCAGAAGATAAGTTTTCTTATTATTTACTTTTATATTATAATTGAAATTAAAAAGTAAATCAGTTTTAATAAAAGCATATACATATATAATTTCATTAAACTACATATTTGAATTTGAATTGTTAAGCACATTAGAAATTGGTCTAATTAATTTTGCATATTTCTTATTATTTTTAAAAGGTCTTACATATGGTTTTATAACGGAAACTTTATTTTAAATCAAATTCAAATTAGTTTTAATTTCCATGCACTTCATTGATGTGTATTTAATAGGATGAATGTTGCATATTTGAAATTGAATGCATATAAAGTGGTTAAAGATGCTCACAGTAGATGATACAATTATTTGAAATTAAGACGTAACTGATTGATTAATTATAATAATTATTACCTTGTTAACTATATAAAATAATTTTCTAGAGAAAATTTTCGTCAAAAGTAAAGATGGTTTGCTAACTTGAATATATATTCTTTAAAGTCCTTAATTATTATTTTTATTTATTCTCTCATTCAAATTTAAATTATCGAGAATTGAAATCTTCTATTTAAAAATTGAATGTAGCATTCAACGATTAATGTGTTATTATATAGTAAGTTTTCAAAATTTGGTGAGATGCATGCATTTCTTTAGAAATGATATGTATGATTATATATAAAGTAGCTAGCAATTAAATGAGAATTGAAAGTTTAAACTTCTCACATTACGTTATTAAATTAATTAGTTATTTGGCAACTTTTAAAATAAGTTTCTTTTTAAAGAAATTTCTATTAATTATTTAATATAATTGAGTTGTAAAATCTGATTTATTTACTATTCTCTATTTTAATTTCTTATGAATTAAATGTTAAGCTCGAAACCCGTGGAAACTTTTAGAAGATGTTGATTGCTTCTTTTATCTTTCAAAATCAGTGACTAGTGACTATGATCAAATTAAATTCTCTTAATGTTATTTGAAATTTGAATCAATTACAGAGATTAACTTTTTGAAATGTTCTGTAAACTGAAATTATTTTTCCCAAATAGAAGCAATCTAACGAAAATAATTTTGTTGTAATAGGAATGTTTTAAATGCTCTAACGGAGACAATTTTGACTAAAATATGTTCATTTCATACACCTCTGTTCGTTAATAATAGGTTTGAATTTCTAAAACATAGGTTACCCAAACTTTAATTAGGGAACACCTTAATTAACCTTTTTGGTAATTGAACTCATGAGAACTATTTTTGCAAATAAAGTTATTAACTTCTTCAATTACACCCATAAAAAGAATTACTCACGCTTTGATTCACCAAAATATGTTCAATTGATACACCTCTATGCATTAATACTGGTTATGAGCTTACAAAACATTAGCGGTTACCCATGCTTTAATGAGGGGACACATTAGTTGAACTTTTGTAGTAATGCAAAAATAAAAACAATTCCATAAGACCAAATAACATCAAACAATTTGTGCTATCAATCCACAACCACTACTCAAATACACCAAATGCAACTTTTCATTTTCCCCCTCAAAAAGTGTGTTTCCAAACTTCCTTACTTCATTTATTTTGATGTATAACTGAAAAATTATTATTCGTGTAACAATATTCAGTTTAGTTCACCAATAAAACATTTTCTCTTCCAACAATGCCAAGACAAACCTTAAAAATCAAAACTTTTCCATAGCGACAAACCTCAAATGTTTTCAATAATGCCATAGACAAATACCATATACAATACCAACCTCAACGCACAAAAACATAATCAATAAACTACTTAGAAATGTTTAAAACCAAATGATTTCGTTCCTAAACCATCGCTATAAATGTCGAACACCAAACGATTCTCATTCACTGCAACAGTACCTCTCGTCATTGCACAAGCACAACCTCAACCTCTCGTTATCACACAGGCACAACCATAGCTCTTGATTCTCGAACAAACGCACAATAGTCGTCTCCTTTGCACAAATTCTCAATTCTCTCACAACTCTTATCTTCTTCGTGACCGAGGTTTCAACATTTCGCAGTTTGACGTTTCATATATCTTCACTAAACCTATGTTTACATCAATAAAGAAGACCAAATTGTCCTTACGTGTTACGTTACCTTCAGTTGACAAAAATAACCATGCCATGTAAGAAGATTTGACAAAAATACCTCGGTGTCAAATGGGAGTTAAAACTGAATGGTGTCAAAATAACATTACTCAAACAGATTGCGCCAAAAACACACGCAAATAAAGAAGTTTACTAGTGATGTATGTGAGGGGAAATTGGTTTTACTGTGAGACTTGGTTTTTATGTAGTAAAAAATCCTCTTTATTAAAACTATTAAGATTTTATAAATCTTATTATTATTCAGTAACTCATTGTTTACCCTTAAACTCATGCATGTCAACGATTCATTGAATCTGCTGGTAGAGCGGTCTTAGTAAAAATTGTTTACTATATGATAAGGTGCTTATCATTATTTTCATGCCTAGTAGCAATAGGACTGTGTGTGCTAAATGTTACAGGGGTTCTTAGAGAGGGGATAAAGCATTTTGTTGGGAAAGAGTTAAAATGTTATGACGATGCTTATGATGCAAGCTAAAAGAACTGCATATTTGCATTGGAAGGCTGCACACCTTAGTTTATATTTATCTTGGAGTCAAGAGTATTATGGACACATCAGATAGGGGGTTGATCATGGTTTAATTTTGTGGTGGCTGGGATTCGACTATGCAGATGGCCCATTATGGTGTCTGTTTTTATATGTATTATGTTTTCATGTGTATTGTTATCTATTGGAATGTATTTTGATTATGGGGTCACTACAAAAAATCGTGTATGCGGTGACATTTTTTTTTGTATACAACATCGATTAGAAATGTCACTTTATACATGTGCGGCGTTTCCTCGTACCACCATAGATCTGGTCACCACAATATATAAAATGACGTTTTTGCACGAAACGTTGCAGCATGCGCCATATAATGCCTTTTATAAAGCAACAATTTTTTACATGTAAATAATGTTAATTGAATTTTCATAATTTTTTTTATTGTCAACAACCACAAATGATACCTTTGAACGCCATTATGAATGTTTTAATATGACGCTTATTATAGCCATATTATAATTAATGGTGGATGATAATATGTTAGTTCAAACTGTCGTAATTATAATATTAAATAAAAAATATATGCAGTATTTTATAACTATATCCAGTAGTATTCATAATTTATCAAATTTCATAATTATATATGTTACATACATATTCAATAGAACAAAACTAAAATAACACAAATTTTGTAATAATAAAATATCACATCAACATATTATGTTCTAACACAGTTTACAAAATATTATGTTCCAAGACTAATACTATTACAACTTTCTAAATTGTTGAAATCCATTTCACTTGTGAAATACTAAAAAAAACAACATATATATTTAATCTGTCTTGCTGCCTCCACTTGATCCTATAATGTGATTTGGGGATGGAGCACCACTTGCAACATCTGATGCCTGAAATATTGACAACAAAGAAAATTAAATACTGCAACAGAATGTACATGTTAATACTATAGGAGAATGTATTTGAGGCACTTACCAAACTAGGTGCCATGGGAGCAACATGTTCAGGAACATCCGATCTTGTGGCAATGTAGGCTACAATAATAAATTAATTTCTTCTTTAGGTTAACGTAACTGAAATTCAATCGTATACTGATATAAAATAAGTTATATGGTGAGAGGCGGGTTACAATTAAATGGTTAGTTAGTTGCTGTAAGTAGCCAATTAATCATAACATACATATTCCTCAAATTGACATTGTTAGCAGGTTCAGTGGATGACATAACAGAACAGTAAATTTCTCAGAACTGATTACCCTTTTAAAAAATAAAGAAAATAATTAAAGGCGACGATGATGAAATAAGCATGATGAGAATTTCTCAGAACTGATTACCTTTTTAAAAAATTTCTTAGATTATAAGCATGAGTCTCTTATTCCCTCTTTATAGTGTTACGAAAGTATATTCATAAAAAGTAATAGGATCTTATTACATTTCTTAGTGAAGGTTATTGTGTTTACTCCAATAACACAACCAAACGAGTTGATCAATGGTTACTTGTGGACTGCAGGGTTGTATCAAGACTTTCCTTCCTCAAAACATAAAAAAAATAGGCACAACGATGTAGATTTGTCAAGGCCACACATCTTCCATGAACTTGTACCCCTTTGACCAATAACAACATCTGAGTATAATGGGCCTTTCTGCAGATACAGAGAAGTAGATAAGCATCTATGTTGTGAAGATAAGTAGCCGAAAGGAGGTGAGATATTCTAGACATACCTTTTCAAGAGATGCACAAGGGCCAATAATACCCTAGATTTTCAAGTCCTTAGAGCAGTTAATGTCAAATATTCCACTACAAAAAGAAGTTAAATAAGAAATAAAAATCATTGTATAAAGCAACACATGACAATCAAGATCATCTATACTAATTGTTAAGAGTTTAATATATGTTATAAATGGGAATGAATTGCAGTAAGGCTATGTTCATGGCAACACTTATGGTCTATTACCGAGCACTAACTTGGTGTCAAAGCTTGGTTCTTTTAATACATAATGGAGCTGATTGAGTCAACAAGTCAGCTGCCATAAAACATTCTGGTTACCACCATAATATAATTAGGGTTCAATACAACGAAAAGTGCTCAACTCCGTCACTGTTACTCCTTTCTTGTTAGAAAGATATACTGCCATAATAGCATAAGTTAAACTTGAAGGAGAGTATTAAAAGATATATGAATAAGTAGTTTTATTGTTCAACGGCTTCGGGGCTAGTAGTACTAATACTTGACCAAACAAAATACTTCAAGTTATTGTCCCTACAACCAAACGAAAAATTAAAATAACTTCAACATGGAAATTTCTTATATGTTTGAAGAACAACCATACACTTTTAACAAATTCAGAATCACAGTCATACATTGGACTTTCGTTTTCACACAACAGCTGCATTAGCAAGAATCACACAAACTATATACAAGGCGTTATGAACATACATCTGTTTTGTCCCCAAAAACCTTTAAAATCGTTCAATAGCAAGAATCATGTAACTTCTTCAACTTGTCCCCAAATACATGCAATCAAATTATACAAATTGATTAGATGCAGTCCAAAAATCATGGATTTCGAACAAAATTGAAAACGAAAACGAAAAACCAGTAACAATAAAACTCTTACTGATCATTGGCCTGAGGGCGATTGAAGGTTAGGGTTTGATTGAATATCTCCAATCGGTTAGGGATTGACCAATAGGAACTATAAAGTGTTAGGGTTAGGCTTCGAAACCCATTCTATGGACGAATTTGTAAATGGGAACAAAATGTTTGGGGATTTTCAGTGTTTTGAGTGTTTCATTGTTTTAGTGGAGGTAACGAGGGAACGAAAACGAGGGAAGAGAAGTGTGGAGGGGGAGTGTTTCAGTTTCAGTTTATGGGAACGAAAACGAAAATGAGGGAGAGTGTGAAGTGTTTTAGTTTCGAGTGTGGAGGGACAATGTGGAGGGAAAAGCTTTTCATTAACATATAGGAATGAAACTGCACAACAAAAACCCTCAAGGTACCCTTTACAAAGTGGCGGTTGTAAATGTTCTTTTTTAAACTCAAAATGTGACACTCATTAAAGTATCGACTTATACAATATAATATGACATTTTTTTTGAAATGTCATACTAAAAAGGTCACCACATACACATTTTTTTTGTAGTGGGCCGATTATCTTGTAATTGGGGCTCTCTGGTTTTGTGTGTTGATGGTGCAGTTATTGTCAGAACCATAGCTATGTTTTATGAATTGGAAAGATTTAGGAGCTCTAAGCCTTTGGCGGAGTGTGACTACTTGTTTATTTTTTAGACATCTTAAGACTTTTTCACTAAAAAAAATTAGTTTTAGTGACATAAATATTCATCATTATAAACTAAAAATATGTCACTATTAATATCTTGTGACAATAATTAAATTATCACTAGTACTTGTGTCATTGTTATACTTGTGACACTAATTTTAAATGTCACTAAAAAATAAAATTGTGACTAATAATTTGAGGTAATAGTGATAATACTACAATGTTACAAATATAAAACATAATTATGATAATAATAAAATATCAAAAATATAAATTAGTTATTATTATTATTAATTTAGTATAAAAGTTATATTAATTAATATATTAATATATAATTATATTTATTAATTTAATTTAATAAATTAAAATTTGAATATAATTATATTAGTTTTTTTTAAATATAGAAATACATAATTTGATATAATAGAGAAGGATAGAAGTGGATAAAAATTACTCAATGAAATTATCACAATATGTTAATATCATTCAAATCTTTGTAGAGTATTCACTAAACTTCATGAAGATCTAGAAGATACATTTTTCCAATATATACACGAATATTTATGTTGTTATGATGAATGTTAATAAATAAGATTTATATTTTTTTTATATATCTTCTAACAAAGTAACATTTAGCTCTTATTTTATTTCAAATTATCTACTATTAAGATATATACAAAGATAATTATTTACAATTAATATATACATGATAATTAATTTTGTTATAACCGACATGAGAGTAACAAACTTATCTTTAAGGTTTTAAGATAAACTCAAAAACTTATGATTATTTAGGGAGTACTCACTTAATCATTTTCATTAGGTACTCATATACTTTACTCAAAAATCTCTGTTTGAAAATCTTCTATAAGAAGATCTATACTTGATATTTCTCAACAGCTCAGTAGTCATTTTTCAAATCTTGAAGGCCTACTTGTTTCCATCTTGGATGATTCACGCTTTTTTTCGATAAGAACATTCATTAATTCTATTTAAATTGATTTTTATTGACGAATTAATTTTTCTAATATAAGAGTTCAAGCTAACTAAATTTCGTTGTTTTCTATATTTATACATTTATATATAAATATATCTTATTTAGAACATGGTCTTAGTATCTTAAATTTAAAATTATTAATTTTTTTAAGACAAAATATTTATTATGTGAATTCATGTTTTTTAAATATGTGTTTTCATTTGCACTTTAACACATTTAATTGTAGAATTTCTCTTATTGTTAATATATTTCTTTAATAGGTATGAGATTAGATAAAAGTTGGATGCAAATAATTGATATAACAGAATCTTTATACGAAAAAGGAGTTATAGACTATTGAATTTGCATTTACTGATCTTGAGGAAGGAAAGTTAATATGAAGTCCTTGCAAAAAGTGCAACAATACTCTATTTCAATATAAAAGAATTGTATATGAGCACTTGATCACAATTGGGATAAAAAGATATTAGTATCTTCATGGAGAAGTAGCGAAGGAATATTATGAAGATGATGACAAGAAAAATTATAGTGATGGGATTCAAAGTATGTTACATGATATTGAGAGTGCTATTAATGTTAAAGACACCAAAGAAAGCAAGGAAACAAGGTATACAACAAGTTCAAAGTATAATACGATGAATGAAAAAACATTTAAGTTTTATAAACTACTAGATGATGTTGAACAAGAATTATATACTGGTTGTAGAAACTTTTCCAAGTTATCATTTATCATTCAATTATTGAATATCAAATGTCTTTTTGGTTTGAGCACAAAAGCAATTGGTGTCATACTTTGTTAACAAAAGCATTTTCACAAGGAAATAAAGTTCCTGAATAGTACTTCGAGACTCAAAAAATTATCTATATTTAAATAAACTATTTCTATTTTTTTATTTCCGTCCATTTATATCTATATAATTATTATTTACTTTTATATTTATACATAGAAAGAATAGTTTAGATAATTTAAATTTTATATGTTAAATTCAAATAATAACTTTAAATTTGAAGTGAATATATTATTTAATAATACCATTACAAAAAGCATAAAAGTATAAATAGATGGATAAAAATATCAAAACAAGTATAAAAGTTGTAAAATGGCACAATGGAACAATAGTTGTGGTTTTAATAAAAGACTATGGGTTCAAGTCTAAAGTAGGACAAATTTAGTATTTTTTTAATATTATTATATAATATTTTATGTTATATGATCATTATTAATTTACACGCATTAAATAAATTTTCATTAATAATATTCATATTAAAATAAAAATAATTTTACCATATATTTTATATTAATAAATAATTATTTGTGACTTATATATTTTGTCATTTTTAATGGTTTTTTTTGACAAATTAAAAAAATAATCATAACTAATATACAAAATAATAATAAATTTAAAATTTTGTACTATTACAAAAATAGTGACTTATGAAAAGAAAATCATAAATTTAAATAAATCTGTGACATAAATATTATTGTAATTTTAAAGTAGCATAGTGAAAATAAAGTTGTGCCATTAAAAAAAATCATAAGTTTAAATATAAAGTAGAATAAATTTAATATTTCTTAATAATTACGAGTAAAATAATAATAAAAATAATAATAATTAATATTATATAATTATTATTAATTATAAGCACTCAACAAAGTTTTATTAATTATATTTATGTCAAAAGAAAAATAATTTTATTATATAATATTTTATATTAATGAATAATTATTTGTGACATCTATATTTTATTATTTTTAATGAATTGTCTGGGGTTAATTAAAAAGTGTCATAAATAATATATTAATAGTGACAAGTTTTATATTTATCACTATTAATTACATTATCACCACAAAATGAAAAAAAATCATAAATTTAAATTTAAAATAATATTAATTTAATATTTTCCCTAATATAAATATATGTATTTATAACCTTTTTATTAAGTATATAAATTTATAACATTATTATTATTTTGAAACAATTTTAACAGGTTAATTAATAATTAATAATTTATCATTAATAACAAATAATTAAAACTAAATAATTGCTCATCTATAAATATCTAATAAATTTTATATTAATTATGATTCTATTATAAAAAAACTAATTTTATTATTTTTTAATAATTATTTATATTGTGTAATTTTTTAATATAAATATTGTGACATTTTTTTAATTTTGTCAGTGTTGTGATAATATTTATGATATTTTATTTAAATTTCTCACTAGTGTACACAATAATATTCATGACAAATAAAAGTATTAACATGACAAAATTTATATTTATCACTATTTTTTTTTTTGTCACAAAGCTTGTATTTGTTACAGTGTTTGTACGGTATCTGTTTTATCCCTTTTTAATTCAATTCTTTATTATCGATTAAAAAAAATTCATAACCCTTAAATTTAACAAATTTTAACTTAAAATAATGTGTCAGAAGAAGCACATCAGATAAGATTATTACACTCAGGCGAGGATTCCAATGTCAATGACGAAGATTTTGTTGACGTTAAGAAATCTCTGGATATATATATATATATTTTTAGGATGAAAACACGAGATGCTTAATTGAAAGGAAAGAGAGAAGAAAGCAATATTTTCCCTCACCAAAAAATGTTAGCATATTATACGTATTATTGTTTATTCTAAGTTTAGATTTTTCTCTTAAAATATGCTTCCGAAATCAAATGATTAATAATATTACATACAATATGCGTAACCGATAATTAATTATAAACGCGTTCGTAAGTTATTAATATTATGACGACCATTAAAAGCCTCAGGTACAGGGAGAAATCTATTCCAGGACGTAAGAAGGAATACTTTATTTGGTGAGCTTGATAAAGCAGACTTTGAATGTAGAAGAACACAGTGCCTTGCAACTGTCAAATAATAGAACGAAAGCATAATAACTATTGAACTAAACATTTATACTTCTTCGTGGATCTGCAAAGCAAGGTGCACCTTCCCGTTCATGGCTTTCGCTCTCACACTTTCTGCATATATCCTACACAAAACACGTATACATGTCAGTCCACGTCACCCCTTACTGAAGACGCTTCACACAACCGTAAGAGAATGTTTAACAACATAAGTCTTTGTTTGAAATGAAAGATTAACTGAACAATAAAAAAGAAAACGGAAATGGATAAAGGAAATGTTGGAAGTTGTAGTGTGTGCAGGAAGGATTTTATTACCATGTGGTGTGATGCAAGAGTGGTGGCTAGTAGTGGTAAGGAGGAGGAGGGGAAGGGTATTTGTGTGGCTTCTTAGGAGGTGGTGGTGGAGAGTGGTAGACTGGTTGTGGGTGAGGGTAGGGCTTGTGCACTGGTGGTGGAGAAGAAGGGTATGGGTTCTCTGGTGCGGGTGGTGGGGAGTGGTAGACTGGAGGAGGGTAAGGCTTGAGCACTGGGGGTGGGGCAGATGGGTAGTGGTAGGGAGGTGGTGGTGAGGGGACCGATGGAGGTGGAGAAGGGTAGTGGTAGGGTTTCTTGGGAGGTGGGGGAGAGGAGTAGGAGTAGTGGTTGGTTGAGATTTCAGAGGGGAGGCTGAAAAGGATTATGGCAAATGCAAGTGACAGAAGCCGAGGCCATTACCATTAGGGACCCCATTTTCCTCCAACTTAACTGGGTTTTGGTTATGCTCTGAACTCAGCTTCTGCATCCCTTTTATAGTTGCTTCTTTACCATTTAACTCCAACCTACACCTTAGTTAACTCTACTTTTTTTCTCACCTTCTCGGGAGCACGTGTGACATGCTGAGTTTGAACCAGTGGCATGACAATGACTTTGAAACCCTTTGATGGAACACGCTCTTGAAATTGATTCATTATTCAAACTTACGTGTCTTTTTCTACGATTTTCTTTTGTGTAGATCTCTAATCAAAATATCAACTTCATTTGATAATCTTTAATATAACTTCAATTATATCATGTTTGAATAACAACATCAAAGAAATACTTAACCAAAAACATGTAAGTTTTGTCCTTGATTTGCTAATTAACCGATTCCTTTTAAACTAATTAAGCAGGTTGACATTAAAAGTTAAAATGGATAAATTATTCGTTTGAATTAATCTGATTCATAAATCTTGCATTAATTGTAGAAGAGTTAGACTGTGTAAAAGTAAAAAAGATAAAATAAAATACCATCAGATACTCTTACCTTTCGTTACAATTATTTAATAATATTACATGATAAAAAAAATTATTACGTGTACTAAGTTTATATTTGCTTTTTGTTTTTTAATTAAATTTTAAAAATACTTATCACCAAACAACATATTAAAATAGAGAAAATCAATTAAACATTCTTATTTTTCATAATATTATAACGGTATTTTTTTTAAAACGAGAAAAAACATATAAAAGATTCTTATTTTTTCATATTTATTAGATAAGTTTAAAAGTATTTATCAAAAAATTACATATAAAAAAATATATAAAATTCTTACTTTCCATATTTATAATATAAATTTAAAAAAAAATTCAAAAAATCACATATTAAAATAGAATAAATTATCTAAATGTACATCATATTTTTAAAAAGAATTTCATATATTTTAAAATTATATTTTAAAAAAAAAATTTCGTATATTTTAAAAGAGTTTTATAATTTTCTAAAAATATTTTTATTTTGATAAATTTAAAAATACTTATCAATAAATTATATATCATAAAATAAAACTATTTAGATATCATTATCATATTTGAAAAGAAATTATAATTATCACGTGAGTGTTATAACCTATTAAAATATTTCATTTTTGTCATATCACATGTACCTAATCTGTGTCAAATATTATTTTGCTAGAATAAATATGTGCATGGATGCAAGGATGGTTAGAGTGGGTAATCTGTAGTTAGCAGAAACACTAACAGAAGCTTTATTTATTTATTTTTTGGCAGAAACGCTAACAGAACCTTTATTTTTATTTTGTGGCGGAAGAAAAGACAAACAATCTGATTTAATTATTTGTTGTTTCTAGCACTGAAACGTCACTCTGGTAAACATGCATGGTTTTTGGTATTTGTCTTGGCCAACTTCCTATATTCTTCTTAAATTTTTTTTTCGAAAAATAATGAGATAAATTAATTGAGCTGTATCAATTGAGAAACTAAAATAAAAATGTGGATAAATTTTTTAAATATTTTATAATTTTTTTTAACTTACTTTCCCTCTTCATATCTAATTTCAAAATCTTGGAATCTTATACATGTCTAAAGTGGTACTTCATGATATTGGCGCACATAAAACGACATATTTTCATCCCTCCCTGTCATTAGTTAAGTATTTATTAAACTATTTATGTAATTACAATAACTGTATGAAAAAAAATCTCCACATAAGAAACTATTAGTTTAATTCTTTACGTTTTTAACAATAAACTTAAAACGTGTATTATCTTTTATTTTATTTCTTAACAATAAAAGCTTAAAATAAATCTTAACAATTTCTTTATTATTGGCCAAGTATAAGATCTTAAAACGTGTATTATCTTTTATTTTATTTCTTGACATTATGAATAGTACGAAAAAAAAAATGGTATTCTATGCTCCATTCCCGAAAGCACTGTTTCACGTGCCATTCTGCATTTCTACCTATAATAGCTTAATGGAGTAGGCCAAGAATCTGTGAGTTATCCCATGTAATTTTTCTTTTCTATTTTTCCTCTTTTTGTCTGGGAACTTAAATTAAAAGGAATTTTTTACTGGATATTACTAAAGTTGTTTTTATAAAAGATCGGTAGCTTTCATAATAATAAAGTTTTATGTTGCTGTTCTTCGATTGCTTTTTGGGTTATGTTTTCAAGTCTATTTAGGATTAAAATCTAATGACGATTTAAGTTAGAATTTAAAAGTATTTTATTTATAGTGATTGAACTTATATTTATAGAATAATAGATCTAGAATGTTTAGACGTGATATGTTATATTTGGTTAATTATATTATAATATGTTAATATGTTATGATTTGGTAATCTGTTACAAGTTAAGTTATTATTATCCCAATTTAAATGTTTTGGTCAATTATATAGTACAGAAGTTATTTTTAAGCTTATTTAATAGAATTTTTTTTATTATCATTTACTATTTTATTTATAATAATAACAATATTAATAATAATAATAATATAAGAAAAGATGTGGAAACCAAAATAAAAAATATAAAAAAGGATGTGGTGTACACAATCATTTAAGAATGTATTACTATGATTATGTCATGTTACATAATTATGTATTAATTGTAATAACATGATTAATTATATTATTTACATGCTCAATTAAATGTTTTCAGATAATTATATTTGAAGTTGGAAATATTTTTGTATGAATTTCACATTTGTTATCTTCCAAATGCTTCCACCATTTCATTTGAAAAGCTGGGATGGACTAGTGAATGGAAACTCCCCAACAGACGCTTAAAAATTCAAAAAACAGAAAGAGAGCAAATCAAAATAAATTTAATGAATCATTACAAGAAAAACTCAATTTACCCACAGATTATTACTCACGGATCTGTATCTGTAAGTAAATTCAGCAATATCCACAGATTATTACCACGGATCTGTATATGTAGGTATTACCTACGAATTTAAGTCTGTAGGTATTATCCACGGACATAGATTCGTAAATATTATCCACGGATACAGATCCGTAAGTATTACCCACGGATATTGGTCTATAGGTATTACCCACGAACTATTTCCGTAGGTAATACCTAAGACCTATGTCCGTGGGTAATACCTACGAACTTATGTCCGTAGATAATACTTAAGAACTTATATTTATGGATAAAACTACTATTATCTCTTATTAATGATGTTCATATTGATTTATTAATAATAAAATTAGTAAAATTAGTAAAGGTGAATATTTATGGATAATACTTAAAAACTTATATTTATGGATAAAACTACTATTATCTCTTATTAATGATGTTCATATTGATTTATTAATAATAAAATTAGTAAAGGTGAATATTATTAACAATATTAATATTTTTATTGATATTATTAATATTATAACTAATATTATTGGTATTTTTAACACTTTTATTATTATTATTAT
>Ga0209700_102546_pt1 | contig 36579 bp, 12 predicted proteins | sample SiratroredBW_FD_187528 | JGI IMG/M metagenome (GOLD analysis project Ga0209700, IMG submission 187528) | Root nodule microbial communities of legume samples collected from California, USA - Siratro red BW (SPAdes) (version 2) | ecosystem: Host-associated > Plants > Roots > Nodule | place: USA...
ATAATTTGAATATTTTCCGTTATGAACAAATTTGAACGTTAGAGCACAATATGATATAAAATCAATTTAAATCAAATCAATAACACATAAAAGTAAATAGTAAGAAAACTTATCTCTTTATAGACCATGTGTCTCCTGCTTTAATAATAATAATAATAATAATAATAATAATAATAATAATAATAATAATAATAATAATAATAATAATAATAATAATATTAACTGCGCAATGTATATAAGTCATCAAATATAAATATATACTTAATTTTTGTTATCATCAAAACTTTATCAAATGATTTGATCCTCTAAAGGGACTTTGGACCGTTTAATGTTCAACATTTCCATTTTACCCACCTTCTGTTTATCTGGGTATAGATATATTTGTGCCCCTATTGGTTCGTCTTGCCATATTGTATTTAAGGGATTTTGTGTTCAAAGTGTTTTTTTTTCTTTTGTAATAGGGTTGGAGCACCCCTAAAGTGCTTCCATTAATTAAATTCTTCGTCATTAAAATTAAAAAAACAAAAAACACGAAGGATATTTGATACCTATAAGTCGTGAATATACTTTTATAAAAGACGTTACCATCATCTTCAACCCAAAATCATAAGGTGTGATGAGCTTGTGAGTCTTTCTCGTTATATACATTATATATTGTTTTTCTTGTTTATTTATATCAAATATGAGACTCCAATATAACTTGATGTCGTAACAAATATATATCTCTCCATTTGTACTCTCCTTCAATTTACAACAATTTGTTATTAGAGTTAGTTTTGTTTTATTTACATAAGAATAATTCGTAGTATAAGCATAGTGTGGTAGAAGTACTTGTGTAATAAGATTACATAATGGTAGAAGTACTTGTGTAATAAGATTACATAATATTATAAGTTATAAACAATGTAATAAGATTTTTTATAAGTTATAAACAGTCATAATTAAATGTCACCAAATTTTCTTTCTGAAAAAGATTTTGATAGTTTTACTCGAATACCAAATGACTTAGTTATATTATTTAAAAATAAAATCAAAATTGTTTATTTAGAAAAATGCTTAAACTAAATTTAAAAACTAAAAGGATATATTTCTAATTCTAAATAAGTTAAAATAAAATAATTATCTCGAAGGAAAGTTCTTTTAATAGTTATTCTTCAATGATAGTATTTTAATGTTTCTCCTTGAAAGAGAACACTTTTGAGGATTCAATTTATTAGTTTTAATATCTTTAGTGCTAATATGAATTTCAATATTGTAATAAAAAGTATCCTTTTATCACTATATAAATTAGTTATTGTAAATACAAATTATAATGTTAATACTCAAAATATTAAGTTATTATAAGCCTTAACTATAAAGGAAGATATATATTTAGAAATATCTACTTAGCATAAATTTTAATTACTTAAAATAATCATTTATTCTATGTGTTCTAAAATATTAGTTTTAGTAACAAAAATAGTCATAACCTTTTAGCAGATATAGTGGACTGTTAAGTAATTAGAACACAGGATAGTCTCTTTCTTGAAATTGTCAGGTCAAAGTTATTGAGTCAAGTCAAATTTAGTATATTATAGGGTATAGGGGTCCATTAAATTAAAGCCGCAAATTGCAACTTAAAAGTTTTCAATTTACACCTATATTTCTTGGACTCGTTCAAACTAGTAGCTTTGACTATTAATTCATAAAATCGATCCACTTGGCTTACTGTGTAAGCAAATACATGTTTGAATATAAATATATGAAAGTGCAAATAATACAAATAGAGACTTTTTTTTTACTCAAATAATATAATTTTTCTTTTAAAAAATATCCAAATAGACTAAAGGGAGATTATTTTCCAAACTAACATTGATTATTATTCATGGTGGAAATTTAGTCTGTGGTATTTTCTTCTATAAAGTTTGATTTCGGAAAGTCGAATTCTAGAAAAAGTTTTACGCACTGTTTGGTTCGGGGAGGGATGTATGCTGTGTTCGAGTGAGGAAAGGGTGATTTTTAATATATAAACTATTATTAAAAATTGAGAATCTAGATAAATTTTAACAGAATTTCGTCTTGCAGGACAGTGGTGTTGTAGTTATTATATAATTAATTTATTAATATTTATATTATAATAAAATAAATATATTTAATTATATAATATATTATATTAATAATAATTATTATAATTATAATTAAAACAATAATAAATTTATTAAAATTATAAAATAGTAATATTAATAAAAATAAAAATAAAATATTAATGATATTAATATTGACAACTAAAAATAATAATAAGAAATAAATAATAACTACAATAATAATAAAATAAAATAAAATAATAATAATAATAAAAAATTTAAAATTATTACCGTAATCAAAATAAATTTATAAAATAATAATATTATTATTAATAATAATAGTTTATTATTTTTTAAATAATTCATATTTTATTAATTCATATAATAATTATATTTAATTTTAATTATAATTTTATTTACTAAAAAATTATTTTATCAATCACACATATCACATCATTCACAAATTTCTATAAACTTAAATCTCACTATCTTTCCCTTAATCCAAACAACAGAATTTTTTAAGTAAATAAACTCAAATCCACTCTCTCAAATTCAATCCCTAATTCAAATAAAACCTTAAAGTTCTTTTATATAAAGACGAAGAAAAAATGAAAAAAAATTAAAAAGAGATGGACCATAAATTGATTTTAGATAAAAGGTTTATTGAAATAATTGATTAAAATTGGGGAAATAAATTTTAACCGATTTGAGAGAGGAAAGAATTTAAAAAATTATGTTAGGTGAAATGTAATTTTATTTTTGATAGTATTTGGAATTAAATTTGTGATTATTAGTTGGTTAAAAATAGAAAAAATATTAATAATAGAAAAATAATGATAATTTTGGAGTACCGCATTAAAAAAATAATATATTGGTTTAAATAAAATTAAAATCATTATTCATGATGTGGTTAGAAATAAAAGTTAATTAATACAAAAATTTTGTTATTATATGCATGAAAATATAATTATTACAAAAATTGAAAATTGTTTTAGTAATTTAAATTTTTTATGATGATTTTTTATTAGATAAAGAACATATTAAAATAAAAGTATTAAAAAGGGTATTTTTCAGTTTTCTACACAAAATAAAAACATGTATAATATTATCTACAATAATTTTCAATGAATAATTACTCTTCCAAAAATCGAATTCATAACCTTGATTTTAATATTCAATGTTAAATTAAGTGTTTATCACTAAATTAAAAAATATAATTTTTAATTAAGACATAACTATTTCTATTATTACTAAAGCATAACAACTTACAGGTTACAATTTGATTATAACTTAACCTATATAATCTCCTTGAGGGACTAATTGATAACAGTATATAAACCTAAACTCTAACACAATCTTACTTTATCTCTGTTTTTATATAATGCTTTCATCGTATTTTCAATCACAATCAAATTAAATATAAAAGTAATAATTTGAAAACAATATTTTAATTTTAATATCAAACAGGCATACTAAGATCTTTATCATAATATAAAAGATAGTATATAAAAATTAAATTTTATATTAATTTTACATATTTTATAACAATTTGTATAAAATCAAAAATTAACTTATTATGATGGTTTTTTTATGGGATTGACAATCGAAATATAAACTTTCTATCATATATTTATGTTGATTGTACAAGCCAGATAAAAGTATTGTCCAGATTAACATTCATCTTATCTTAAATCAATATAATATTAAAAAATTAGTCACATAAATATACTTTTAAATTGGTTGCATTGCTTTCATAGATTGCATTTCAATTGAATACTATTTCAGCTTACAGATTTCAAAGGTTCTAATTAGTTTCACAAATTGTTCTTATTTCTCACTTGAAGTTGAATGTAGTAATTATTCTATTCAAACATTTCATTTTCGTTTACAAATTATCATATATTGTTTCAACTTTAAAGTGTACTTTAATTTCATTGTAAGAATTTGACAATCCTTAGTTTTGGTTCCTACATCACTGTAACAGTTTAATATATAATATTTTCATAGTTTTTAGTTAGGTCTTACACTAATTTTGTTTTGTCCGAATACTATTGCTTTTATATATATGTTTTTTTTTTCATTTTTTACCTTTATTATCCATTTTCATTTTAAATAATTATAAATTCGTATCACTTTTTTAATTTAGATTAAACCGATGCCATATGAATAATTAAAAAATGTTTTTACTTTTCGTTAGTCACGTTAATATTATCATTATTTAATAATTTAAATTAAAGTGGGTCAAACTAACTTTAAATTAAAATAATTTTTAATTACCTTGTCTTAATGTTAGCTTCACCAACACTATTTTTAGTTAATATTATATTATTTTTTATTTGATATCACTTTTAATGTAAGGTAGACTGATGTGAATTTTGTAACAACCTACAAAATCTGTGCTATGAGTATAAATGATAGAAGTGGAATGAGTACTTGATTATTATATTATTAAACTGCTGAAAAGTGTATTTATAGAAAAAGTAAGTAGTCAAGTCTCATTTTCACTCGAGCCAATCATCTCTCTAAAACCCCTAACCCTCTTTTTCCTCTAACTTCTCTCTAAGTCTCTATTTCCATACGTCATCAGTTTCTCAAGCGGAGCTCATTGTTGGACTCGTGACGCAGAATAGAGTAAGTCTACCCGATCAGAATCTCCGTTGGAGTAAATTTGTTTTCTGCCCTCTTCCCTTAAGAGTCCTTTTTAGGTTTTCGTTTTCCTCTACCTTATGAGCTTGCATGTTGTCTCTGAGTTATCAGATAGTGCCTTTGTGAGCTCAATTCCCTAGTGTTTTAGTCTGATCATTGATCAGAGGTCCTTTGGGACATATTTGAGTTCTTGAAGATCTTAGGCTTTGGGACTGTTAGAGAGAACTTCTAGTGCAATTCAGGTAAGGGAAGCTGACTTGCATGTTACTTGATTTCAATTTGTTTTTGAGTTAGGGTTTCATTCAAAATATGTCTGTGAAAATACATCTGTGATGGTTTATTTGCTGACATGAAATTTAAGTTGAGTTTGTGATAGTTTGTTCATTCTGTTATGTATGATAAGTATGTGGAAATTGATGGAATGTAAGTTGAATTTCTGGTTAAGTTAGTCATTTGAGACATGTGTAGTAACTCTGTAGTAGTAAAACTTGCATAAAATTTCTAATAAGTTATGTTTTCTGCATAATTCGCCCAGGCGATAGCATCTCACCCAGGCGAGAATGGTTTCAAGTAGCAAGTATGCTTTCTGGACTGTTTTCGCCTAGACGGAAAGTTCCTCGCCCCACGCGAGAAAGTAGTTTCGCTCAAGCGAGGGTACAGTCGCCCAGGCAAGAAAGCCCCTGGAGCAAGTGTGCTCTCTGGAGTGTTTTCGCCTAGGTGAGAAATCTTTCGCCCAAGTGATGAGATATTCTCGTCCAGGCGAGAGTATTTTCGCTAGGGCAAAAATAGACCTTTCTCTGAACTATTTTCGCTCAGGCGAGGGGTATTTTCGCCCGGGCAAAATTGGTCTAGCCCAAGCTAAAAAAAATTTTTTTTTTGGCTTTTTGTTTTCGATTATTTGACTCTTTTGGGATACAATGTATGTATTTAATAAAATAGATTAATTGATAATTTAAGTTTAATTATACTGATGGTTTAGTGACTTCTTTAAATGTTGAGATTGAGATTTAAAAGTGAATGAATGCATGAGTAGAGATTTATATTATTTAAAAGTGTTGATAAAGTTGGTCAAAGCCTAGGCATAGTGTTTTCAGGAAAGAAAACACCCGAGTCTTGGTTAATTAGGAAGTGCATTGTCTAAGGATCTGATCAATAACGATTGATATCCTGACTCTACTAGTAATAAGAATCAAATAGATGATCATTACTAGGTGGTGAGAGTCGAAGAAGGTATGAACTAGGTGACTGCAGCTTGAAATATAGCTGGTCAGGAAAGTCTTAGGGGACTAACCCTGTCATACATGATTGATGATTCATTTGTGTGCGGGCTGTGTGGATTCACAGGTTGGAGATGTATGACAGGTGCATATCTCGGGATCTATTCAATGCACGAGTCTTTCGAAAGTAGAGTCATGTTTGTAGTGTGTTAGATTCTTATATTACGATGATACATAAAATTGAATATTTTTGATTTGTTAAAATTTGGTTAGCTTACCCTTTGCTTTTGGTTTTGTTATGTTTGATTTTTCTGTTTGTGATGATCGTGTCTTAACATGGGAGCAAATGGTGCTGTAGATGAATCTTTGGAAGATCATCTAGGTTGAAGGATGTCACTAGGACTAGTATTATATTTTGAAAAACATGTATCTGATATTGTAAATATGTTTTGAAATTTCAGTTTAACATTATTATGTAATCTTGATGCATATTAACTATTGAATACTGTAAGATATACATGATGTTAATATTTTGTGGGGTGTTACAAATTTCATCTTTTATTAGGGATTTAGCTTCTAAGCTTTAAGTATCCCTCTTTTTATGATATACAAAATCAAAAATTCAATTTTATATATATATATATATATATATATATATATATATATATTTGTAGTGATTAACTTATAAGTTATTATGTATAAGATACTTAATATGTGAATCCACAACTTTATATTTATGATGAGATTGAATAATATATGAGACAAAATATGATATAATTTATTTTATTTTTATAAATTTCATTTCATTGGATAAAATTAATTATATCTTCTCAATTTATTTGGTAAAAACACTTTTCTTTTATCCAAAACTCCCGCGTTACACATGTATGAGACCACTTAATATATAGAAATGATATAATTTCTTCATCGTTTGAAAACAAAAGCTAATGAATATAGTGTTTTGTTTTTAAATTTTAGTATTGTCAAATTATAGTATCGTACAGTTTTATCATTATCAATTCAACCACATTTTGTACATTAAATTTTAATATAGTTCTGTGAGCTGCTGAATAAGCAGTTTGATTGTGGAAAATTTTATTTTACACAAGTGCAACTTGGGATGGGTTTTCTAAATTTATTATAATATCGTTTGACCATAGACATGAATAGGTTGTGATGATGAAGCTATATTGTTGTGGAAAATTATATCTGAAAAAGGTATGAATAAAACAATGTGAGATATTTAAACGAGGTAAGTAATACGAACAAATGTCAAAGAAACAGGGGGTGTCGGAATGGTTACTCCGCCTGAGATTTTCTCTGTATTAAGTCACAAATAATTTTATAAAAGGTTGATGAAATACAAAAGTTCACATCAAAGAAAACAAGAGCAGGGTGATGCAATGATGCGAAAGCAGAGACATTGTTTAATTAAATTCAAATTCAAAATTGATTATAATCCCAAATATTTGATAAAAAAAATGATTTGACTTAGACAAGCAATCACAGGTAAACAGATCCAAACCGTATGAGTGATATCAACTAAATTATAACAGCTATTTTAGAAACAGAGCTTTTAAATAATAAATATTTTACTTAATTGAAAACGCAAAGTTCCAAATTTGAATGAGAAGTTTAAATTCGATGATAAAACATTTATAATTTTAATTTTGAACTTTAAATGAACAGTGTAAGAAAGTACTAACAAGAAGGTAAACACCGAAACAAATAATAAAGAAGAATTTTAAATAATTAAAATAATAGTTGAATGATAAATGCAAGAGATTTAAATAACTTGAACTTTTGATACAAATTGGTCTCACCAATATAAAATTTTTTATTAGTAATTTCTATTTTTGGTGTTAAAAAACTATCAGTATTTTATTGGTAGGTTATCACATAAAATATTAAATTATTATATTTAACTTTTATTTATATTCTATGATCGACAATATTCCATTCCAGCAAAGAGTTTACACGATATGTGGTATGGTTCTCTTTTGTCATAGGTTCGCTTGTGGTCTTACTTAGAAATAAAGGTTTACAGAGCATTTTTGTTTTTGGTAATTCTCCACGTTCTTTCTAACTTGTGTTTGGATAACTAATTTCACTCTTTCAAACAATATCTCCTTTTATTATTCATGATTCCATTGAGCACAAAGCATTACTAACCCTTTGCTCTTCTGCTTTCATTTTGTGACTATTTTTAAATGACTCTAATATATTGTTTTCTTGAAATGATTGATGTGATAAAATTGTTTTAAAGTGCAATACTTGGACATGTATTTTTATTAAAATTGATTAAATTAAAATATTCAGAAGATAAAGTTACTGGATAAGTTACCCAACCCGTTAAATTTTATAACTTTTAATAAATTTGAATCAACGAGAGATTATGTCAAATTGACAGAAAAAAATTTGTTCATTTTACTAAAAAAAGTAACTGGTAATAGCTAGCACATGTTTGGGCTATATACAATGAAAGACTTGTCTTAGTAGATGATTTTACGTTGAGTATAAGGACATAGATTAGAAATAACTATATAAAAGTGGTAAAAGTTAAAATGATATTTGAATATTTTAATATTAAAGAGAAAACTTCATATAAATAGGAAAATAAGTTATTCAGGTTTCACTTTTATAAAATCATAAAATTCTATATTTTTTATATTTTTTCTAGAATTCTGGTCCTACCTGTCTTCAGATTGAAGATCAGAGATCATTTCTAAGCTCCTTGCTTCAAGTAGAGTAACAGTGTCCAATCACATTACTAAACAAATAAATTTATTTTTTGCTTATTTTCCTTTGAGTCAATCTTCAAGTGTTCTTAGGTACTTTAGAAAAGTAGCTTGCATGTGATATTTAAGACATCGGTAAGAGTCTTTGTTAGTTCATGGTCTTAGTGGTAGTGCAGATTCAGAGATCTTTCATGATTTCTAGACTTAGGAGATATTTTGGAAAATGTTCTACTTTAAGTCAGGTAAGGGAAGTTAGTTACATGTTTTTTTCTTTACTAGTTAGTTATCTTCAAATAGAACCATATGATAGAAGACTTGAATATATAAATCTTTGATCATTAGTGCTCAAGTTTTTCTTGTAGGTCTGAATTGGTCTTTGAGCACTGAATGAGTTTGATTGTTTGATTTTGTCTGATTAGTTGACTTGAATTGAGTAGGACTTGAATTAGTAGTGTAATATCTATAGATTGATTTTGATAGAGGTAAGATTGAATATGACTTGTGATGATGTATTGGTATGTTTGAAAAACTTGATTTTAGTTTAGTATTTGGTATATGATATTGATATTTGGTTTTTTTATTTGTGTTGCTTACATATGTGATATTTGGTTTTCTTTAACTCTTTTTTTTCTTAGTTATTAATATATGTTGTAATTACATGTTAATTCAAGTATGAATTGGATGGTATTAAATTAATTATACAATTTTCTTATGAAAGTCTGTAGATTGCATTGAACAAATTTAATATGAACTACATATGGATCGAAAGTAATGTTATATACGATGTATATGATATGAAATTTTAAAAGGATGATTGAGGTGGTCATGATTAAGACATAGTATTTTTAGGAAAGAAAATACATGTGTCTAAGTCGATTAATATTTGCATTTGTCTAAGGATATATTCAATAACAATATCCAGACTCTACTAGTAATAGAAATCAAATAAATAAACTGGGTGAAAGTCGAAGAAAGTCTGAACTGGGTGACTGCTGCTTGAAATATAGCTGGTCAAAAAATTCTCAAAGAGACTAACCTTGTCATATTGTTGATTAATTGATTAGGGCTGTGTAGATTCACAGTTTAGAATTGTATGACATGTGCATATATTAGGGTTTATTCAATGCACGAGTCTTTCAAAAGTAAAATTAGGTCTGTCTATATTGTTTCATGAGTTAAGATTATTATATAAGTTGGATGATGATGTGAATGAATTGTTGTGTGTTAAATGTTACATATATATGATCAATTTAGATTATATAAGAAATCTTTAATTACTAGCTTACTTTTTTCACATTTGTTTGTGTATTTATTTTTTATCTATAATAATAGTGTTATATACGAAAGCATGTAACATTACAAATGAGTCAGTTAAGGATATTTTTGATTGAACCTGTTGTAAATTTTCTTTAGATTTAAGAAAAAAAACTTCAGAAAGTTATTATGTAAATAAATTTTATTTTAAAATTCATATGAAGAGGAATGTATTTTAATCTAAATTCTTATTAGATAAATTGTAGTGTATATATGTATGTTTAAATCTCTTGTTGGAATATTATAATGTTTGAGTGTATTTATAAATTTACATTTTGCAGCACAAAGAAACTCACTTGTCACTCATATTCTTAAAGCACTCATTTCATTAAATATAATCTTATAACATGTTGCTTCTATTTTCTTATTCCATTTATGAAACATTTGTCTCAAAGTTCGTTATAGATACAGAAAATCTTAATGATATAAAACTCACCGTCTTAAGGAATACATACATGTATAATTTTTATTGCTTCAATAAATTTTAGATGCGAAGGGTCTATCTTATGGTGTTGCATGTGTTGCAAACGTTGTTTTTATCTTCAGTGACACCATTACCTAATTAAAGGCAGGATAAAGTATGCTCCGATCAACAACTGAAAAAAAAAAAGAAAAAAAAAAACATCATAAATTATTATGTTCCACTTAATAATAACATAATTTAGTACATAAATTCGAAATAATATCAAGATAAACTGGCAATGATTCATGTTGCTGATTTGTTCCAAGCTTTAAATTATATTGAATTTTTATCTAAAAGATGAAATTAGTTTGATATATGATTAATTACATCATTTTAAATTTCAATTAAGAAATTTATACCAGGGTTTGAATTTAATCTGGAAATAGGAAGTCAATAGAAATCAATTAACCTTGTTCGGAAAACAGTTGGAAAATTAATTATATAATTGTTTCCTTTAAATTATGATGTGGATATTGAACTACTCAAATGGTAAACTGTCTTGAAGAGAATTACCTTCCAGTTGAATTTGTAGAAGGAACTAGTGGAAGCTGGACTTGTCACATCTACATATTTGGTCTGGTACCACAGAATTGAACCAAGAACTAAACTTCCTACAACCTAAAATATTACACAAATTAAACTTTTAAATACTTCTAGGTTTAAATAAGTTTATATTCATTTTTATGGATATGTAAAAAACAATAAACTTATGCTCATGTCCTAAAATAATGCTCATTTTAAAGATCAATTTTTCCCTTCACATTGATTAAAAAGTTGGGATAATCTACGCAATAAAGACAACTTTTATAGAAAAATCTTTTTTTTTATTTAAATATAGATTTATGGCATATCATAAGCAAGTCGTATTAAACATAACGGAGTTTGTTGGACTCTAAGAAAGTTGGTATGTATAGAGTAGTTCAAAAAGAAAATGAAATCTGTGCACTCTATTAGATTTTATGCTTATATAGCATTTGTTTTATTTTTTTTTTCTATTTTACTATTGATAATACAATCTCAGTTGTTGGATGTAGCTATTCCTATCGGACTTAGAAGTTTAAAGAGTGTAGAGTGATATGAAAAGCAATTAGAATACTTATAATAGTTAAATATTATTAGTATTAGTATTATAATAGAATTCTGCATACCTAAAATTCCAACCTATATACGTATCATAAACATATTACCGTGACAAATTTAATCCAAAAGGGAGATGAAGATGATGCTCCTGCCAAAAAGGCAACTCCAAATGCCATTTCATAAAGGCAAACAGAAATCCAAAATACCTATAGAACATTTAGAATCAATCAAGTGTTATGCAACTAAATCTGCCAAGATATATTAAATTTAAGAAACATACTTTTTTCTGGCCTAAACGCATTGCGAAAGATTCAATCCCATATTTTTTATCTCCTTCTATGTCAGGTATATCCTACATAAATCCAATAGAAAGTTTTACATTAATGGACCAAAATCTTGATGTTGGAAAACAAATATATGTCCTAAGAAAATAAAGATATTTACCTTGAATAATGCTAAACCAATAGTGTAGAAACTCATGAATAACATAGAAACAATCAATGATCTCGGAAAGACAGCTGGCCTCTTGAACACAAACGTCTGAACATTTGTTACATGATTAGTAAATAAATAATATACAACTTTCATTTCATATTTCTTTCTTTAATTAATAACACATTATTAAAGGGTTGTTATATAATATACCATTTCCTAGGATGTTTTGGAGAAAATATATTCAAGCACATATTAGGCTCTTTATTATCAAAATCAGATAGTTGTAAATATTATAGATTATTTTCAATATAAATGCACATATCAAATTAGAAAAATGTAAGCCAATCTAATTCTTTTTTTAACATATTCATCATTTCTTCAACTTTCTCACTCTTGATTTTAAATCCATTTCTGATTGGTGGATTCAAATGGTTGATGGTGTATAAAATGAAACTAACGCAAAAATATTGGAATGAAGATTTGTTTTGAAACATATAAGCTAAACATGTTTATTCAAAACTAAGGATCTATAAAAGGCAGTATTAGGTACAGGAGAGAACCTGCATATGAAGGAAGTATGTAATTGGAAATATAAGTGTCCAAGTAAGAAATAGGAGTAATGCGGCAAGCACCGGGTATCGCTTCCATCGTAAGAAGGGCAGCTGAAGAGTTTCAAAACAGTGTTATCACCATCAAATATAATTATTAAAATGAGCCTTTCTGATTAGTGTTTTTGTTAGAAAATATTGATATATGTTCATTTAGTAGTTTAATTGGTATTTGAGTAATGAATTTCAAAGAGTAAATGAGTTTGTTTAAAAGAATTTTACACGACTTAGCATAAAACATCTTATATTTCAAAAAAGATATTTTTAAAAATGCTAGTTTTTGAGAATTAAATTTTGAGTTTAGATAAATAATGCGGGGAAACTTATAGTTAATGATTAAATGGTCAACCTATTTTATTTATCCAACCAAATTATTTCATAAATTTATAACTATATACATAAACTTAATGTATTTATTTATTTATTTATAAAATTCTTATTTGTTTGGGTGTCTATCTGTTTAGCCAACCTTTGTCATCAGCATTCGTCTTATCAATGATCACCGGCTCATGGAAGGTGATCATTAAATATGATTTTTTTAATAAGTTATTTAACTTTTATTCCTAATTTTTAAATTTTTGTTGTTTCTAATAATTTTTATTTCATTTTTTGCTAAGCACTATTTTAAAAGACTTTATTTTATGGTTTGCTTCTGTTTTTTTAAACAACTAAAAGAAGAATACTCATGGACAACAACTCCAACCACTTCACCATGATTTCCCTTAGTAACCTTTTAAAACATAATTTAAGGGGAAAAAGAAGTTTGAATGCAATTGAAAAGAACTTACATTGGCAGAATAGGCAGTCCATATTATACAGGACAACAACATGGTCGATGTCAATGCCGAAGAACCTATCATCAAGTTAACCCCAAGACCCTGTAAAAGAGAATAAAACAATAACTCTCCCTTCTCTATGAACCTCATCTTAAAAAGTATTATTCTACAAAGGGATGAATCTATATGGCACCAAAATTGCAGAAGAGGCAACAATAAAGATACAATCTCTAAAGGATAATTGCCCAGATGCCAATGGAAGATAAGGTTTGTTTATCTGCAATAAAACATGTAATTATAGATTAGTTATAAGAAACAACCAAAAGCTTTCTAAACTATAAAAGGGTACATATAGTAAATTGGGAAGACTCCAGATTCAAAATTCTAAAAGGATTACTGTTTTTTATAAAAAACTATAAAGTGACTTCTTAAATGTTTAAATTGTGTACGAGTGATGTTCTTGTGTAAACTTATTATTTATATGAAATATTTAACTTTAGATAAATCTTATACCACAACTATGTTTTCATCATATATTTTCATGGAATATATACAAAGTAAAACGTAAACAAATAAAAAAATAATTTATCAATGATATAATTTTTATTTTATAATAAGTTTCATTTCATACCTTATCTATTTCAAAGTCGAACACTTGATTCACACCAAGAATATAAAGATCCATAAACAAGTGAGGTAACAAAGCCTGAAACATTAAAAAAAAAAAAGTCATAAAAACATGTATATTGAGGTTGAAGGGTACTTTTCAATTGTCTATTTTTTTAAGAAAAGAAACAACATATTTGGAGTCTCACCTGTAACAAACCAATAAAAAATAATGGAGACATATCTGATAGCTTTTCTACTGCAATGAGAGACGCAGAAATTGTAGCCGAAAACTAGCAAAATACAAATAAAGTTAATTAAAACAACAAGGGTATTATTATTATCCAAATAAGTATTGAATAAAAGGAGCAAAATTCAGTATTGGAAAAGTTCTACTTTTTGATAGCTTTTGAATATTAAGTATGAGAGTAATGGAAAAGTTCTACTTACTCGAGCATACGTTGCCTGAGGGTACATAAATTGGTACAAAACGGGCAAGAAATTTTTGACGGAGTCCACAATGTTTTTGGTGGTGGAGGCTTCAGATTCTGACTCAGAAGATGGTACAGTGACGCCTTCCACAACACATTTTGTATTGCTTTTTTGATATGTTGGTCCTCCTTCAATGCTTTTGAACTGATGATCAAAAGGTGATTGTTGAAACCTCAAAGGATTATATTGTATTTGAGCTTTTATTTTGTGCTGAGAAGCTTTTGATCCTCCACAACCTAACGTAACAAGTGTCTGAAGTTGTATTATAACATGCACAACAAAAGTATATTCTTATTTTAAAACTATTGATACAAAATCATAACAAGAGGATGAATTGAGAGAAATTATTTTTCTGGTGATATTTCTCCATCCCTAACGGATGATAAAGGTGATTCCATCCTTCTATTAACACATTTCACCTCATTGATGAACAAAAAGATGTTAAAGAGAGTGAGAAACTCATAAAGCTAGTCAAATAAATATAAACACTTTTGGTGATAAGTGATGAGACATACTTGCATAGTAAATACTATTGGTGGAGAGTTTCCTGCTACAAAAACTTGCACCTACAGTTACCATGGTTCCACATATTACTCAGCAAATAACTTTGCAATGAAAAATGGAGGAAATTAGAAGATAGTGAATATAGGTACCACTTCTGATTGAACAGAAGTTATTAGAAGAAGATATAACATGTGCCCTGTCCATGGAAACTGACGACACAGTAACTACACTCTACACAACGCGTAAGAACTTATAGATAGCCCTGTAGAAGAGAAGAAAAGAATATGGAAGAATTTATAGCCGAAAAGACTCCATTAAATTTTATTATTTTTAAGGCGAGATAAAATTTTATTGGTAATGCACATAGTCAACGGTTTGTGGCAAATCATTGGAAAATAATTAAATCAAACATAAAACTCACATATAAGAAATATCTAAAAGACTTTTATAACAGGATTTAGTAGTTTAGTTTTGATAAATTTATAACGTAAAAGTGATATATATATATATATACACACACATTTTTTTACCTTTTTATTTTATCCAGTTTTTATTATTTATTCAAGAGAAATATTTTAAAATAGAATAACAATGGTTTCAATGTAAGGTTATTTTCAAAGAATGTTAAAGATAAAGAGTTATCCACTAGTTTAATTAACAATTCACTATAATTATAGTTTTGCATGAATAGTTATAAAATATCATAAATAAATATTTATAGCGGCTTTAATAAAGAGAGAAGTAAATGATATGTACTAAGAAAAGAAAATTTGACAACTATATCCTGAAAAAAAAAATGAAAGTAGAGGAAAGTCTCAATAATTTACATAAAATTCTCAAATAAGTATGATATTTATATGTTCTACTAAAATATTAACTAACATTATAGGTTATAAACCATATAATAAGACTTTTTATAATTATAAACAATCATAATTAAATATTACCAAATTTTCGTTCTTTAAAGATTTTGATAGTTTTAACCGAATACCAAATAACTTAGTTATATTATTTAAAAATGCAATAAAAATTTATTTATTAAAAAAATAGATAAATTAAATTAAAAAGGGATATTTCTCTTTCTAAATAAGTTAAAAAAAAATAATTGTTGATAGTCTTTTAATGTTTTTCCATGAAGGAGATACATGTGGTGTTTACTTAGGTAGATAATGTATGCATGTGGTGTTTTTATCTTCAGAATGAGTTTCTATTAGTTCAAGGTCTTAGTGATGCAATCAGATCGTTGATCAGGACTTTGCAGTGCAGGTTAGGCTATCCTGCTATTTTAGAACCTTTTGGAGCTCTTTGTGAATATTTCTCCCTCTGATAAGTTAAAGGAAGCTAGCTTGCATGTTTATTTTAATTATAGTTTATTAAAATGAGTATGATGCATATAATTTTTATAAACTGGTTTTGTTTTTATGTGTGTTATTAATAAGCATATAGATTGAAACTTTGATGAGTTATGAGAAAAGTTATAATTTGTAACATGTAGAATGTTAATCTTAATTTCATTAGAGTTTTTAGTGTAAGAGAAATATATATTGAAGTAACTTGATTTAGGTTTGAAATTGGGTATATTGTTGTAGCTTGAATTGATTTGAGCATGTTTTTTAATTTTTGTATAAATGATTATATTAGAAATTGAGTTTGAAAACTGATAATTATGTGATGAATAGTTGTATATATATGATATGAGAATATATACATGATGTATGATAGATTAGCTGGATGATGAATAATAGATTATATAATGTTAGGATTTTATTATTATTCGTCTAGAAGGAGATATCCTGACTCTACTGTTAGTTTAAAATCATGTGAAGGAAGACTACCATGTAGTAAGAGTCAAAGAAGAAGAAGATTCATACAGTACAGATGACTATGATTTAAAATATAACTGGTAAAAATAAGTTATATGCATTAACCCTGTCATACAAGGACTACTGATGATGATGTTAGAGCTATGTGATACAATTGGAAGTTGTACGATAAGTACAAATATAAGTCAACTATCTCCTTTGTAATTGAGTCAATGTCATTATGTAAAAATGTATTTTCAATATTTTAAATACTCATAAATGTGTTATCTTTAAATAAAGAATAATACAAGAGTTGTAAATGTAAGAAATAGAATTATATACTTATATTATTTTAAAACATTTTTAACTTACTCTTGATTTTATTTGTGATTGTATTATGTTATTGTTTATTATGTGATGATTACGTGATACTTATATCCAAATGGTTTAACAAGTGATAAAATGTCATAATGAATTGACTGCTGAAGAATAATATTACAAATACTTATATAAGGAATAGTAATATTATATTTTCCTTGTTCTGAAAAATGTAATAATATATATATATATATATATATATATATAAAATCTATCATTAACTCTATATAATAATAATTATTAGTCTCATAAATTGTTCTTATTTCTCACTTGAAGTTGAGAGTAGTAATTATTCTTTTTAAACATTTCACTTTCTTTTATAAATTTCTATATATGGTTGGAACTTTTAAGTGTGCTTTAATTTCATTGTAACAATTTGACAATCCTTAGTTTTGGTTTTAATTAGCTCCTACATCACTCTAACATAACATTTTTTTTTAGTTTTTAGTTAGGTCTTACACTAATTTTGTTTCGTCTTAATATTATTATATATATATATATATATATATATATATATATATATATATATATATATATATGATTTTTTTAACTTCTAAATTTATTATCTTATCTATTTTCATTAAATATATAATAAACTGTTTTGTTACATTAATAATAAAAAATAAAATTAAAGGTGACCTTTATTAACAACATATTTATATATTCTTTTTGTCACAGTGTTGGTTAATCTTTTCTTAAAAAAAAATTCTGAAAAATTTATTTTAAATAATTATAAATTTATATCACTTCTTTAATCGAGGTTAAGTCGATTCTATTAAATAATTAAAAAATATGTTTACTTTACATTAGTCACATTAATATTATTAGTTTTTTTAAAACACATTTTAATTATCTTTTAGTATTGGCTTCACCAACACTAGTATTAATGAATATTATATTTTTCTTATTTGATATCGCTTTTAATGTAAGTTAGACTGTCCGTCGTTGATATTACGGATTTAGCTTCTAAGCTTTAAGCATCGCTCTTTTATGGGATACAAATCGACAATTATATACAGTTAACATCAAATTTTAGTAATTAAATTTAACTTTCGATCAATTCTAATCTATATTTTTCTTATACTGGTTAACTTATAAATTATGTATAAGATACTTAATATGGAATGAACAACTTTATATTTATGATGAGATTGAATAATAAATGAAATAAAATATCATATATTTTATTTTATTTTTATAAATTTCAATCATTGCATAAAATTAATTATATCTTCTCAATTTATTTGGTAAAAACACTTTTCTTTTATCAAAATCTCCTGCGTTACACATGTATGACACCATTTAATATATAGACAAAGGGGAAAAAACTAATATAAGAAATTGCACATATATACTTAATTGCTCTGATATAATTTCTTCATTGTTTGGAAACAAAAGCTAATGAATATAATGTTTTGCTTTTAAATTTTTAGTATTGTCAAATTATAATATCATGTTTTTCAATATAATTTATGTATTATTTATATTATCTTACTATTTTATCATTACCAATGCAATCACTTTTTGTAAATTAAATTTTAAATTAGTGCTTTGAGCTACTGAATGACAAGTTTTATTGTGCAAACATTTATTTTAACAAGTGTAACTTAGACTGGGTTTTCTAAATTTATTATAATATTGTTTCACTAAAGACAGGAATAGGTTGTCTGATCAAGCTATATTGTTGTGGACAATTACTATGTTTGGAAAACGTCTAGTAACGTATGAATCAAACAATGTGATATATTTAAAATAATTAAGTATTAAAGAAATAAATTTTAAAGTTAAGTCAATTCTATAAAACTAAAATATAAAGTGAAATTTTTGTATTTACTTACATAGAGTTGACTTTATTTTTAATTAGCGTGAAATTTATAACACAGTTTATATATGTAAAATTAAATATTTAAGAATGATTAGACGGTAAATAATACAATAGATTTATTAAATCTCAATTAAGATTAACTTAAACTAATTTTAATATTTAAAAAAAAAAAATTTAAATTTAATTCAATTTTAAAAACAGTTTAAAAGATAAGATTTACATATATTCTTTTATTATAAATTAACCTTATTTTTTTTAATTATGTAGGAATATCTAACATTTTAACTAATAGTAATAAAGGTTAAAGAACCAGGGGGTATGTGAGACAGAAAGCCCTATAAAAAATTTTATGGGAATGATGACTTGGTTTGATATTTGCCCTAGTATTAGTCACAAATAATTACATAAAAGGTTCATGAAATACCAACGGTTAACATGAAAGGAAAGAAGAGTAGGGTCATGCAATGATGCAAAATCGGAGACATAAATTTAGCCACGTTAGTGGATTAGGATAATTTACTTAGTAATTGTCAATGATTAGAATCTCAGATATTTAAAAAAAAAAAAAGAATCTGACTTAGGCAAGCAATCACAAATTAAGATCCAAAGCAGCCGGAACTTTGACTTAGCTACATGAAAAATAAATGTTTAACAACATTAAAATATTTAAAGCAGCCATTTATAAATTTTCAACTTGAATAAAATAAATATAATGTAAAATAATAAACTAATGTCATAACAAAGCCTAGAAGGAAAATATCTTAATGTTTATTTTACCAAGAATTTGATTTTCGTGAGTAAATACTGGCAAGTAAAGCTTACACTTTTAATAATTTTTTATTGAGTCCAAAATTTTGATTAAATATGAGTGATATAAACTAAATTTTTATAACACAATTATTTTAGAAACAGAGCTTTTAAATAGTAAATATTTTACTTAATTGAAAATGCAAAGTTTTAAATTTGAATGAGAAGTTTGAATTCAATGATAAAACATTTATACTTTTAGTTTTGAACTTTAAATGAACAGTATAAGAAAGTACTAACAAGAACGTGAACACTAATAAAGAAGGATTTTAAATAATTAAAATAACAACTCAAAGTTAAATGCAAAAGATTTAAATAAATTCAAAATTTGATACAAATTGGTGTCACTAATATAAATTTCTTATTAGTGACTTGTATTTTTGGTGTTAAAACTATCAGTATTTTATTCGTAGCTTATCACACTTAAAATATTATATTCAACTTTTATTTTTATATTCTATGATCGACAATTCCTTTACAAATTTTCATGTATTGTTGTAATTTTTAGATAAATTGCTACAAAATAAAATTAAAAGCAATCTTCATTAACAAAACATTAATCTATTTTTTATGGTTAAGCGTGGGTTAATGAGAAATTACTGAAATTTTTCATTTTAAATAAATCTATATTTTTTTTATAATTTAGGTTAAACTGACACTATATTAAATAATCACATCAATATTATCATTATTTAATAATTTAAATTTAAATCTATCAAACTGACTTTAAATTAAAATATTTTTCACTTATCTTGTCTTATAGTCAGTTTAACCGATATTATTTTTAATCAATATTATATATATGTTTTTATTTGACGTTACTTTTAACCAACAGTGGACCGATTTTAGTAGTATTTTCCTTTTAAAATTGATATTATGAATTTAAAAGTTTCTTTTATGGAGTATAAAATCGATATTTACTAATTAACGTTAACTTAGAATCGATTCTAATCTATATTTTTCTTATAGTGATTAACTTACAAGTTATATATAAGATACTTAATATACAATTTTATATTTATGATTAAGATTGAATAATATATAAGATAAGATATGATACACTTTATTTTATTTTTATAAATTTCATTTGATCGGATAAAACTAATTATATCTTCTCAATCTATTTGGTAAAAGTATTTTTCTTTTATCGAGATCTCCGGCCTTACATATGTATGGAGAGCACTTAATATACAGACAAAGGGGGAAAAACTAAAATAAGAAATTGCACACATATACTTAATTGCTCTGATATAATTTTTTATCGTTTGGAAACAAAAGCTGATGAATATATTGTTTTGTTTTTAAATTTTAGTATTTTCGAATTATAATATCTTACTATTTTATCATTATAAATTAATTCAACCACGTTTTGTACATTAAATTTTAATACAGTGCTATGAGAAGTTTGATTGTGGAAATTTTTATTTTACAGAAGTGGAACTTGGAATGGGTTTTCTAAATTTATTATAATATTGTTTGACTAAAAACAGGAATAGGTTATGATGATGAAGCTATATTGTTATGGAAAATTATGTTTGGAAACGGTCCAGTAACATATGAATAAAACAATGTGAGATATTGCATGTCTGAGTTCTTATTCCACCTGAGATTTCCTCAGGTATTACTCACAAATAATTTTCAAAAGATGAATGAAACACAAACGATTAACATGAAAAGAAAGAGGAGGGTGATGCAATGATGTGAAGTCAGAGACATAAATAACCTTCACGTGATTGTGTTACTATTTTCTACAAAATTCTTTAAGATCATTCCATTAAATTAAAATTCAAAATTAATGATTACAACCCAAATATTTGATAAAAAAAACAAATTGATCTCACTTACCTATACTTAGTGCACAAGCAATCACAAACAAACATACCCAAACCAGGTGCAAGTTTGACTTAAGCTACATGAACAATAATTGAGTTTATTAATACTTTATTTAGATTAGAAGATAGATTTGAGAGGGATAAAAAAAAGGGATAGATTTGAGATAAAAAGAATGTGAAAAATAAAAAAAAAAATGTATGAAAAAGTAATATAATACGTATTATTGATAAAAAAAATCAATTCATTATAGTTAAAATTAATTTAAAATAAAATATAATTATTTATTTGTATATGAAACTTGTGAATGATGAAAAAAAATATAAATTATCTGACATTGTGAATATATACAAAATTATTAAAAATTATTATAGTAAAATTAAATAAAATTTAGATAGAAATAATTATAAAAGATATAATAGTAATTGTAAATTTCATAAAACTTAATAAAATAAATAAAAATTTATGTAAAAATTCAACACCAAATAAATATTAGAAATAAAAGGGTATAATACAATTTGATGAGAAAAGATAATTAAATTACAATAACTAAGCAAGTTTGCTTACTAAAGTCACCATAAATGGTTTTCAATTTAGTTTGATAGGATAGCAAGCATAATGTGAATTTTTAAACTATTGTGATCCCCAAATATTAAAAAGAAAATCCTAAAATAAAATGAATCTATCTTTTCTTTAGAGTGAAACATTGTAATCAAGATATCATAAATGACATTTGGACATTACATTGTGATATAGTAAGTATTATTCTACCATATTCATTCTAATATAATATTAGACTTATTCTAATATAATATCATATTCATTCTAATATAATATCAGACTTATTCTAATATAATATCAGACTTATGTTATGTAATTACCCACATATTTCTACCAAGTTTATTATAATATGATATCATTTGATCTCATTCAATATATTTTATAGATTCATACTCTCTTATCAATAACTATAATTCTTATTTATTATTATAATTCCTATTTATTAGGAATAATTACCCCAAAACCGCCTATAAATAGAGGTCAATACCTTATGAAGTATGAACTCAATCTTATATTTATCCACTTATGTTATTTTTATGTTCTTATTGACTTGAGACTTGAGCGGTTGTAGAATCTTCTGGAGGTGGATCTTCACTTGGTGTCTCATTAACAAAGCTTGACAACTATATCAAGAAAAATACTATCCCGAAAGGTTTTAGCTCATTTTTGGTAAGAACATTTGGTGTTCACTGTGGGACAAGGTAAAATATTTCCTACCTCCACAAAACAATATAAAATTATGAAAAATTGAAAATTATAATGCCTTCTCATACCATGAAATTGGAACGTATCTCAGTCACATTGTTAGTGTTTTCATATCTTTTAATCACAATGGTGCAATATTTCCATATTATGTATCTAAATTACTATGTGATAGTATGGTCGGGAAGGTTGATGATAGTTTTTGAGATTTCAAACATAATACCATTCACAAAGCATTGAGAGGTAGACACTTCTTGTAATGTATTTATTGACTGTTGAATACATACTAAGCTTGGTATCACTATTTCCATGTTGTAAATGACTATGAAGTTTCCTGCTAAGAATGACATGATTATTATGATAAGGAGGGCCGATGCAAAAGCTTCACACCCACGGAATTGGCCGTGAGGTGCATAAACATCTCAATTTCACAGCCACGGAACCGACCGTCTTTTAAATGATGAGACTTCATAATTATGGAACTGACTGGGATGTGTGTAAACATTTTTAAAATCATGAAGAGGATGAGATCTACAAAGAAATATATAAGCGCTAATGTTAATGTTATGTACCTACCCTCATATTATTTCTACCAGGTTCATTTTAATATGATATTATTTGATCTCATTCAATATATTTTATGACGATTGATACTGTGTTATCAATTACTATCATTCTTATTTATCACCATAATTCCTATTTATTAGAGATAACTCTCCTGACCCCCCAAAAGGGCCTATAAATAGAGGTCAATACCTCAGAAAGTATGAACTCAATCTTATATTTATTCACTTATATTATTTTTATGCTCTTAGTGACTTGAGTATCGGAAAATCTTCTGTAGGTGAATTTCTATTCGGTGTCTCATTAACAAAGCTTGGCAACTATTATCAAGAAAAATACTACTCGGTCAAAGCCCAAATTCCTCAAAGTCAACCATATTCCACCTCGAAAGTTCTAGCTCACTTTTGGTAAGAACACATTTCATTTCATGAAATTTAAATTTGTAAAATAAGATTTGGCCAAGTTCAAGAGGGGGTGAATTGAACACCTTTGAAAATTTTCGCAAATGTAATTTTCAATGTGAGAAATGAAAAATCTTTAAAGAAACTATTCAAGATGATATGAAAAGCAATCAACAAAAGTTCAAAACAAATTCCAGAATGATAACAATCAAACAGAATCAGTAAACTAAAGACAGATTTTAATTCTGGAAAACCAGTAGATTGTTAAGCAAGTTCTGGAAAAATACAGTGTATAGTAAAACTAGTTCTTTGAAGATTTATTCAAGAAATCAAAGAATTAGATCAAATCCAAGTTTGTAATGAATTACTGATTAAAGAAACTTTTATCAAACAATACAAACTATGTTTTAATGTATGGAAAATATTTTTAACCAATAATTGTGAAAAGTCAACTTTTCTGGAAAAATAGATTGATGAACAGTGAACACAGTGAATTACGAAATTGATGATTTACAAAAAATGGGTAATCTGGTTATTGAACTCTAAACTCAGTGAGTTAGAAAACAATTCAGATTCAAAAGTAAGTTGAGTAAATTGTCTTCGGAAGAATTAAGTGATTTCAAGAATACTTAAATGATTATCAGAAAGTTAATCAATTAATCCAGTTAAAGAAATTATCAGATTCTGAAAAATTTAAGAAAATCAGCAAGAACTATAAAGAAGTGAGTAAGAAACAGCAAGAGCACACAAATTTATCCTGATTCACCCTTCTTCAAGGGTTATGTCCAGTTACTTACTCCACAGTAAGGATTTCCACTATAAAAGATCAACCAGATTAGTTTACAGCAATTCAATCACTTACAACCCGCAAGAATACACTGCTCCCCGCAGCAAACCCTCTGTTGAACCTACAACAGATCACTGAACTATACAGACTCCATTGTATAACCCAGAAAACACCTTACTGATCCCCTCAGCAAGTTACAAACTATATAGAACCCTCTGTACACACATAATTACCACACCAGGTAACTCACACCAAAATAGAATCCAATGAAAGATTTATCATGAACACAACAATACAAGCACTTCTATACAAAATATTACAAAAATAATGAAGAAAAGGTATAGAAGGCTTAGTTTTATGATCAGATCAGTGATGTATCAGTCTCAGTCAATTCAAAGCTCCAGCAGTATTCAGAAAACAATTCTTGATGAAAGAGTTTGAATGGTCTTGATCACAAAACAAGAAGGCACTTTTCTCTCTTTGAAAACTCAGTGTTCTTTGATCAGAAAATGATTTAGAATGATTTCGTGTCTGTTTTCAAAAACATGTCAACTATTTATAGACAATTGTCTTAGAATTCAATCGATTGTTTTGCCAAACAGTCGATTATTTTTCTCGATTCAGTTAAAATAGGTATTCAAAATGCAAGTTTTGATTTTAATGATTTCTCAAATCCTTTGTTAAATCAGAAAACACTTATAGAGCTTATCCTTGATTAAGATTGCATGCATTACTGATTTGAACTGAAACTTGACACACAACACACAATCCTAAGTTCTATAACGAACTCTTCCAATCTTCATGCAAACTCTAGTCCACATATGATCACAAGGTCTTGAACTTCATCACATGGTTGGCTTCATCAAATCTTCATAGCAACTTACTGGTGCTAACAAATTTAACTTTGTAATTGTATAATGTTTGTCATGAACGTAAATAAGGTCATCCCATTGAACCTGATCAATTATTTATAGTCACTCACATCACCAAAAAGGTTGGTTGGGTTGATAATTATTATCATGGTACTTATGTAAGTTATTGCTTTCAATTATTGTTTACTTTATTTATATTTTTAACCTCATTTCTTAATATTTGTAACTCTCAATAATTATTTAGGAGACTTACAATGAGTAGTTAAGGATCATACAATCAGATAGTTCTGAATGATGTCCACCACATAAATGCAACAACAAAAAGAAAGACATTGTTGAAAAAAAAAGTAGGTGTAGAGTTTATGACAATGTAGAGTTGACTGCAAACATCCACTAAGAAATGACATCCCTCACTTAGCCTTCATTGTTGGCTTCTACCTCACACTAATCACTTGGTTGAGGAAGAACGACTTCGTTAGTAAGTCTAGCAAATAAATGAAAAAATTGATACAACAACTTAAAAGATTATAAGGTCGCATAATTAAAGGACATTGTAAAGTTGATGCAACAATAATTAAGCATGATGATGGAACAAGAAATTGAGAAACACTTATGTACAACCCATTTGATGATCAACCTCTTTCTTAAAATGCATCGCATAACATAAGTTTAATTTTTTTGCATTCTTTTTAACGTATTAATTGTTCTATTTATTCTAATGGTTTACATTATATAATTATTTTTTCATTACTTTTTATACATTCTTTATTTTTAGTTTGAGTTATATTTTTTTAAACAAACATACTTTTTGAATTCTTTATGTATATGGTATATTTTACTTAAGTATTTCTTATTATCACCTCTTTTAATTATTTTTTTTACAATTGAAATTATAAACTATATAATCACGTCCATTATTCAAATTAAAATTTCATTTTAAATTTAGAGTAAAAAAGGTTATATTTGTCATTATTGAAATTTCATTTTGAAAATGAACCTTACAACACCTTTTTTTCCTACAAACGACATTTTAATTTTCAATTTAGTTGGTGTTATAATTTAATATATTAGATTTGAATCAGACTGTGGATTGTAATTTAGTTGCTGTTATTTTTTCTCTTATTTTTTTATACCCAACATCAACTAAGCATTGGAATTTTGGAATATTATTTTTTGTATATTTTTAACACTAAATATTTTAATGTCTGCTTAACCAACATTTGTAGTTTTCATAACTGAAACATTATTTTTTCTAGCTGATGCAGGACTGGTGTTATTAACGCTGTAACATTGGCTGTCGTTCATTTGTGTCCGTCCTGACCGACAATAATATATTATTTTCTTGCAATAATTGATGTGATAGAATTGTTTCAAAGAACAATACTCGGCCATATGTTATTTTGGTTAAAATTGATTAAATTAAAAGAATCAGAAGATGAAGTTATTGAATAAGTTATTCAACCCGTTAAAGTTTACAATTTTTAATAAATTTGAATCAACAAGAGATTATGTTCCTTAGTTTCTCTTTGATTTATTGATGAAAAAAAAAAGTCCTCTTGAAAAATAAATTATTCATTTTATTAAAGAAAGAAACGGTTAACAACTAGTACATATTTGAGTAATATAAAATGCTTAGTGATCCATATTTTACAGAAATGATTTTATATTTATAAAATTACATTTTATTTATTGAAAGTCTTATAACGTAAAACTTAATTTATATAATATATAATTTATAATATATGAATAAATTTAAATTTTAATTAATAAATAAATTTTAAGATTGAGTTCAATTTAAAATTTAAATACTGTTAAATCTATAATAAACCTATTGTAGCAGTCTAAAAATTCGCATTTACAATTCAAATCTCATAAATAAACAAACAAAGTATAATTTTCAAATCATAAAATATTTAATACATAAAAAGATAAATAGAAGAAGGAAAGGAGAAAATAAGAAGAAAAGAAAAGAAGAAGGGAAGAAAAGAAGAAAGATCTTTTTTATTATTTTAGCTTGAGTGAGAATAATTTCGCCCGGTCGAAAATCCACCTCGCTCGAGTGAGAAATTTATTGTCTGAGCGAAAATAGTCCAGAGAGCACTCCTGCTCCAAGGCCATTTTCGCCTGAGCGAAATTACTCTCGCTTAGGCGAAAGATTTCTTGCCTGGGTGAAAACACTCCAGAGAGCACCCTAGTTTGTTTATGAAGAACTTACTCAGGGCGAGCTGTATCTCGCTCAAGCGAGACTTGCAGAGTGAATTTTTCTGCAGAATTTGCTTGAGCGAGATTCTCCCGCTTAAGCGAGACTATTGGATAATGATTTCTCAACTAAACTAACTTTTGTCTGCTATCAAGTATTAACATGCATTTAAGATTCAATGTACTATATAAAGTGTTTAGATACATCAAACTTATGTACAACTATCTACGTAAAAAAAGGAAGACCATCTTAAGGTCATAAAGTCTTTAACTACATCAAAACATATATACAAGTATATACAAGACAAAAGGAAAATTAATTTAAGGCATATCATCTTTAAGGTGCTCCAAAACCTGCATCTACACCTACTCGTGTACATAGTATATTTATCGCAGTTCATACAATAACATGAAAAGCAAGGGTAAGCTAGTGAAATTGAAAGTTTATAACATACTAAATACATGCAAAAAGAACAAAGTATATTAATCATAAGAATTTCCTTAAAGCCTAGTATATCAAGTTTCAATACTAGTTATTCTTTTCCATTTCAAGTACTCATGTCAAATATCATACATAAGGTCTCAGATGGACCACATCAATACATATAGGTCACACATGGACCTATCGTCTTCTAGAAGACTCATTAAGTATGCCCTTACCAGAGACTAACATCTAATCCAATACTCAAGACTTAGATTTAATATATCTAAGATAAATGACCAATCCAATACCCAAGACTTAGATTACCAACGAATCTAAGAGAAATGACTGATCCAATATTCAAGACTTAGATTGTTATCGAATTTAAGAGATAGGATCAGAGTAAGTTCAAATATCCAATACCGAGTGTCACCAGCAGTTCTGGTGTGTATGAACTCCCTCATAAGCTTCTCACCACCAGATATCTTAGTCTATGTGACTAAGATATTATATTAATATAGATAATAATAATAATAATAATGTTATTAATAACATTAATAATATTTTGAAATGTAAATATTAATAATATTAAAAAAATAAAAATATTGAAAACAATATTAATAACTTTAAAAAAATATAATATTAATAATAATAATTTTAATAATATTATAAACTAAAAATATTAAAAATAATAATATTAATAATAATAATAATAATAATAAATATAATATTATTAATATTAGTATACTTATTAGTATTATTTTTCTAAATATTATTATTCTTATTATTATAATAATAATAATACTATTATTATTATTATTATTATTATTATTATAAATATGATTATTATTATTGTTATTTTATTTATAATAATATTATTATTATTATTAATACGTAAAGTATTATCGACTGAAAAAAGTTTATCGATAAATTAGCGACAATTTACCGACGGATTTAATCTGTAATTAGCGATGGATTAGATATATCAGTAAATATGTCAATAATTAATGATGGATTAAATTTGTAGGTAAAATCTGTCAGTAATGACATTTTACCGATGAATAAAATGTCGTTGATAATTTTTCATCGATATTTAACATTTTATTTTTGTGAAATTTGAACTTCTATTTGTACTTATTAATTCTAGCTTAAATTGTTCCTATGCCTTTAAATCCATTTTTATTGGTGGATTCAAATGGTTAATTGTGTCAAACGAAACTAATGCAAAAATCTTGGAATGAAGATTTGTTGTTATTCTTTGAAACACATGAGCTAATACATGCTTATTCAAAACTAAGGAATCTAGCTTGACACAGGGAAAAGTTTTGTATGGGAAAAGAATGAGAAATACCAACTGCTGGCTACAATTTCTAAAGTCTGATGGTACATAAAAGGTCAGGATAGGGTAGGGGATGATTAAGAAGTATAGTTAATCAAATCACGGTGCTGAACAAGGAGGACCAAATGCAGACTTCTAAAGTTTTTAAGTTGTTATGGAATATAAAAATAGCTCCATCAACGTTAGTGCATGCATGAATGTTATTATTGGATAGACTCCCAACCAGGGTCAACCTAGCTAAAAGAGGCATGCAGCTAATGAATATGTTGTGTCCATTGTGTTAAGAAGGTAAAGAAACTAGTCAACATCTGTTTGGCATTTGTTAGGGGGCACAAAGAGTTTGGGACCAGTGCAACAAGTGGGTCGGGACTGTAACGGTTAGACATGAATACACTATAATTCACTTTCTGAGTTTCTATATAGTAGGCCTCCGACAATGTGCAAATAATGTATGGAAAGGGATGTGAGCAGCAATTGTGATAGAAATATGGAATCACATGAACAAGGTGATTTTTAACATTAGGGTAGTGCATGCAGAAGAAATGTTTAGCCTATCACAATTTAAGGGTTGGTTATGAATTAAGCATAAGTTGTCCAGAATCACATTATCATACTCTGACTGACACTTCTCACCTTAAAAGTATTTGGAATCACTAACTTAGTTCAATGTATTGAAGTAAGTGGAGTTAGGTGGTGATTTCAATGGTTGAAGGTGGGAAGGGGGGTGGGGGAGGAAGAACCTATAACAATTGGAATAGTAGGGCTAGTATTTGTTTGTTTTAGAGGTACAGATAAAGAAGAACAAGGTAAGATAGGGCGATATAAGGATTATAGATACTGCATGATATGCTAGAATCGATGTTGGAGGCACATCCACAAAGGCCTTCTCAGTTTTGTACCAATACCAGAACTCTAGGCTTTGTTGTTGCACAGCCTCGCGTCAACATTTTTAGCTTACCATAATATATGCACTACTTGATTGAGTATATAGTATAATACCAGACACTACTTGATTGAGTATATAGTATAATACCAGACACTAATTGTTACAGTTCACTGACCACAATCACAAACCATATAAGAGTTTTGGAGCATCTTTAAAATATTCTTTTTAATTCAATTTATTTTTGTCTCTTAAAAAAAATTATATAAGAGAACCTGCTTATGAAGGAAGTATGTAATTGGAGCTATAAATGCCGCACAACCAATCATGATTAATGTTGATGGCACCGGATATTGCTTCCATTGTAAGAAAGGCACAGAAGAGTTTTAAAGGAATGTTATCACCATCAAATAAATTGTTACATGAGAATTTAGAAAAAAAAATTAATTATGGTTTATTAATTAAGATAAGATTTGATTTTAAAAAGTGTTATCACCATCATATAAATTGTTACATGAGAATTTAGAAAAAAAAATTAATTATGATTTATTAATTAAGATAAAATTTGATTGTTAGTTATTATTTATTAATTAAGGTAAGATTTAAATTGTTAGTTATTATTTATTAATTAAAATAGGATTTTATTGTTAGAATTTAGTTAGAAGATTTAGAATTATATCTCTGTTAATTTATCTTCATCACTTTTAAATAAGAAGAAATATTTATAAATAGAGGAATCCAAAAAGAGTGGGGAGACATTAACGAAATTCAAAACTAAGTTCGACAAACACTAATATTCCTCTATTCTTTTCATGTAATTCTAATATTTACAAGAAATAAAAACACATTGTTCTTTATTATTTTAAAGTGTAAAGGTTGGTAGTTATTACAACTGGTATCAGAGCATAGTATGATTGGAATATTTCCTTAGTGAATGGTCATTTCATTAAATATAATCTTATAACAAGTTGCTTCTATTTTCTTATTCCATTTATGAAAGATGTGTCTAAAAATTCGTTATAGATACAGAAAATCTTAAATACATATATGTATAATTTGTATTGCTTTAATCAATTTTAGATGCGAGGGGTCTATGTTATTGTGTGGCGTGTGCTGCAAACGTTGTTTTTTATCTTCAGTGATACCATTATCTAATTAAAGGCAGGATAAAATATGCTCCGATCAACAACTGTCTTGAAGAGAATTACCTTCCAGTTGAATTTATAGAAGGAAATAGTGGAAGCTGGACTTGTCACATCTACATATTTGGTCTGGTACCATAGAATTGAACCAAGAACTAAACTTCCTACAACCTAAAATATAGCACAAATTAAACTTTTAAATAGTTCTAAGTTTAAATAAGTTTATATTCATTTTTAAGGATATATATGTAAAACAATAAACCTATGATTCGTCCTAAAATAATGCTCATTTTAAAGATCAATTTCTTCCCTTCACATCGACATTAAAAAGTTGGAATAATCTACGCAATAAAGACAACTTTTCTAGAGAAATCTTTTTTTTTATTTAAATATAGATTTATGGCATATCATAAGTAAGTCGTATTAAACATAACGGAGTTTGTTGGACTCTAAGAAAGTTGGTATGTATAGAGTGGTTCAAAAAGAATATGAAATCTGTGCACTCCATTAGATTTTATGCTTATATAGCATTTGCTTTTTCTATTTTACTATTGATAATACAATCTCAGTTGTTGGATGTAGCTACTCCTATCGGACTTAGAAGTTTAAAGATTGTAGAGTGATATGAAAAGCAATTAGAATACTTATAATAGTTAAATATTATTAGTATTAGTATTATAATAGAATTCTGCATACCTAAAATTCCAATCTATATACGTATAATAAACATATTACCTTGATAATTTTAATCCAAAGGGGAGATGAAGATGATGCTCCTGCCAAAAACGCAACTCCAAAAGCCATTTCATAAAGGCAAACAGAAATCCAAAATACTTATAGAACATTTAGAATCAATCAAGTGTTATGCAACTAAATCTGCCAAGATATATTAAATTTAAGAAACATACTTTTTTCTGGCCTAAACGCATTGCGAAAGATTCAATCCCATATTTTTTATCTCCTTCTATGTCAGGTATATCCTACATAAATCCAATAGAAAGTTTTACATTAATGGACCAAAATCTTGATGTTGGAAAACAAATATATGTCCTAAGAAAATAAAGATATTTACCTTGAATAATGCTAAACCAATAGTGTAGAAACTCATGAATAACATAGAAACAATCAATGATCTCGGAAAGACAGCTGGCCTCTTGAACACAAACGTCTGAACATTTGTTACATGATTAGTAAATAAATAATATACAACTTTCATTTCATATTTCTTTCTTTAATTAATAACACATTATTAAAGGGTTGTTATATAATATACCATTTCCTAGGATGTTTTGGAGAAAATATATTCAAGCACATATTAGGCTCTTTATTATCAAAATCAGATAGTTGTAAATATTATAGATTATTTTCAATATAAATGCACATATCAAATTAGAAAAATGTAAGCCAATCTAATTCTTTTTTTAACATATTCATCATTTCTTCAACTTTCTCACTCTTGATTTTAAATCCATTTCTGATTGGTGGATTCAAATGGTTGATGGTGTATAAAATGAAACTAACGCAAAAATATTGGAATGAAGATTTGTTTTGAAACATATAAGCTAAACATGTTTATTCAAAACTAAGGATCTATAAAAGGCAGTATTAGGTACAGGAGAGAACCTGCATATGAAGGAAGTATGTAATTGGAAATATAAGTGTCCAAGTAAGAAATAGGAGTAATGCTGCAAGCACCGGGTATCGCTTCCATCGCAAGAAAGACAGCTGAAGAGTTTCAAAACAGTGTTATCACCATCAAATATAAATATTAAAATGAGTATTTTTTTTTAACAGCAAACAATAAATTAAATTAAAATAAACACTTCAGGAGTGTCAAAATTACACACTAATAATCTTTGATATAGTTTTTTCACTATCAAAAAACTATTCCAGAATAATTGTATAACTAAACTAGTCACAGCTAAGTAAACAAACTATTACCTTCACCAAACACAAAATGAGTAGAATTGATATATGTGTGTTTGTTAGAAAATATTGATATATGTTCATTTAGTAGTTTAATTGGTATTTGAGTAATGAATTTCAAAGAGTAAATGAGTTTGTTCAAAATAATTTTACACGATCTAGCGTAAAACATCTTATATTTCAAAAAAGATATTCTTAAAAATGCTAGTTTTTGAGAATTAAATTTTGAGTTTAGATAAATAATGTGGGGAAACTTATAGTTAACGATTAAATGGTCAACCTATTTTATTTATCCAAACAAATTATTTCATAAATTTATAACTATATACATAAACTTAATGTATTTATTTATTTATAAAATTCTTATTTGTTTGGGTGTCTATCCGTTTTGCCAACCTTTGTGATCAGCATTCGTCTTATCAATGATCAAAGGCTGATAGAAGGTAACCAGACAATAAAAAGATAGACTTAAATATGATTTTTTTTATAAGTTATTTAACTTCTATTCCTAATATTCTTTTAAATTTTTATTGTTTCTAATAACTTTTATTTCATTTTTTGCTAAGCACTATTTTAAAAGACTTTATTTTATGGTTTCCTTCTGTTTTTTAAACAAACCTAAAAGAAGAATACTCTCCAACCACTGCGCCATGATTTCCCTAACCTTTTAAAACATAATTTAAGGGGAAAAAAGAAGTTTGAATGCAATTGAAAAGAACTTACATTGGCAGAATAGGCAGTCCATACTATACAGGACAACAACATGGTCCAAATCAATGCCGAAGAACCTATCATCAAGTTAATCCCAAGACCCTGTAAAAGAGAATAAAACAATCACTCTCCCTTCTCTATGAACCTCATCTTCAAAAGTATTATTCTAGAAAGGGATGAATCCATATGGCACCAAAATTGCAGATGAGGCAACAATAAAGATACAATCTCTAAAGGATAATTGCCCAGATGCCAATGGAAGATATGGTTTGTTTATCTGCAATAAAACATGTAATTATAGATTAGTTATAAGAAACAACCAAAAGCTTTCTAAACTATAAAAGGTTACATATAGTAAATTAGGAAGACTCCAGATTCAAAATTATAAAAGGATTACTTTTTTTTATAAAAAACTATAAAGTGACTTCTTAAATGTTTAAATTGTGTACGAGTGATGTTCTTGTGTAAACTTAGTCTTTATATGTTTCTGAATATTTAACTTTAGATAAATCTTATACCACAACTATGTTTTCATCATATTTTTTTTATGGAATATATACAAAGTAAAACGTAAACAAATAAAAAAATAATTTATCAATGATATAAATTTTTTTATTTATAATAAGTTTCATTTCATACCTTATCTATTTCAAAGTGGAACACTTCATTCACACCAAGAATATAAAGATCCATAAACAAGTGAGGTAACAAAGCCTGAAACATTAAAGAAAAAAAAAAGTTATAAAAACATGTATATTGAGGTTGAAGGGTACTTTTCAATTGTCTATTTTTTTAAGAAAAGAAACAACATATTTGGAGTCTCACCTGTAACAAACCAATAAAAAATAATGGAGACATATCTGATAGCTTTTCTACTGCAATGAGAGACGCAGAAATTGTAGCCGAAAACTAGTAAAATACAAATAAAGTTAATTAAAACAACAAGGGTATTATTATTATCCAAATAAGTATTGAATAAAAGGAGCAAAATTCAGTATTGGAAAAGTTCTACTTTTTGATAGCTTTTGAATATTAATTATGAGAGTAATGGAAAAGTTCTACTTACTCGACCAAACGTCGCCTGAGGGTACATAAATTGGTACAAAACGGGCAAGAAATTTTTGAAGGAGTCCACAATGTTTTTGGTGGTGGAGGCTTCAGATTCTGACTCAGAAGATGGTACAGTGACGGCTTCCACAACACATTTTGTATTGCTTTTTTAATATGTTGGTCCTCCTTCAATGCTTTTCAAATGATGATTAAAAGGTGATTGTTGAAACCTCAAAGGATTATATTGTATTTGAGCTTTTATTTTGTGCTGAGAAGCTTTTGATCCTCTACAACCTAACGTAACAAGTGTCTGAAGTTGTATTATACCATACAGAACAAAAGTATATTCTTATTTTAAAACTATTGCTACTAATCATGACAAGAATATTAAAATATGACTTTGATTTTGAAAGCATTCTTTTTTCAAATGAAGAAAACAATATCCCACTTACATAAATCTATGTTTGAAATTTGTTATTTTATAAAAACCCTTAATATCCCAATAACATCAAAGGTAAATAAACTAGAAACACTCATAAATGAAATAGTAAATAAGTAGAACTGTATTATTTCATGTTAATATCAAAATTGTTAAAATTAATAGGTGTTTGTAAAAATTATACAGTAAATAGAAATTATATCAGAAATCTAGTTATCATCAATTATAAATAAGCCCACTAAATTACTACATCCAATTAAAGAATGTTGTAAAGTTTAAGTTTGGTTTTTTAATTTTTATTTTTTCGGTGATATTTGTCCATCCCTAAAGGATGATAAAGGTGATTCCATCCTTCTATTAATACATTTCACCTAATTGATCAACAAAAAGTTAATAGAGTGAGAAACTCAGAAAGCTAATCAAAGAACTATAACACTTTTGGTGATAACTGATGAGACATACTTGCATAGTAAATACTCTTGGTGGAGAGTTTCCTGCTCCAAAAACTTGTACCTACAATTACCATGGTTTCACACATCACTCAGCAGATAATTTTGCAGTGAAAAATGGACGAAATTAGAAGATAGTGAATATAGGTACCACTTCTGGTTGAACAGACGTTAGAAGAAGATATAACATGTGCCCTATCCATGGAAACTGATCACACCGAGTAACTACACTCGAAAGAACGCGTAAGAACTTATAGATACCTTGTAGAAGAGAAGAGAAGAATGGGAGATTTTATAGACAAAAAGACTCCATGAAATTTTATTATTCTTAAGGAAAGATAAAATTTTATTGGCTGTGCACATAGTCAACGTTTTGTAGACAAATAATTGGAAAATAATTAAATCAAACATAAAACTCACATATAAGAAATATTTAAAAGACTTTTATAACAGGATTTAGTAGTTTAGTTTTGACAAATTTATAACATAAAAGTTATATATATATATATATATATATATATATATATATATATATATATATATATATAT
>Ga0209700_102548_pt1 | contig 36549 bp, 17 predicted proteins | sample SiratroredBW_FD_187528 | JGI IMG/M metagenome (GOLD analysis project Ga0209700, IMG submission 187528) | Root nodule microbial communities of legume samples collected from California, USA - Siratro red BW (SPAdes) (version 2) | ecosystem: Host-associated > Plants > Roots > Nodule | place: USA...
AAAAAAAAAAAAGAAAAAAAAAAAAAACACAAGGAAAATTAATAAATAATAGAAAAAGACTCTCGTATAGATTAAAAAAAAAACAACTAGGAACATTCTGCGTGCAATTAAACTATAAATGTTTATAATACTTAAGTTTATATAGTTAATTTTGTTGAAGTATAACTTCAGTGATGTATGATAAATAATACATTCAATTGTCATATCTTCATATAATCAATATATTTTATTTATAAAAAATTATAAGACAAGATAATATAAAAAAAATCACCAATAAAAAGATGTGAGTAAAGATTATGAAAAGTATAATATCCTATAAAATCCATACGTACATGAATAGCATAAAGTTTTAATATAAAATATTACATAACTAAAATATAGTTTTTTTTTCTTAGAAATTTTAAACTTTACATATTTATCAAAATATAACATTATAAATATAACAATGTCTACTATTTTAAAGTTTTCTCTGTTAATTGAGGTATATCTTTTCCTTTACAACATTCTCTGCTCTCATGTAACATCATATCATTACATGTAATAAAATGCAAAGAACACACAAACATACAAGAAGGGTGAACTAACTATTTAAGACATGCTTAAAATAAAATATTACATCAATAACAATTTAAATCAAAGTCACATTTTAATATTTCAATATTTCATACATATTCACTCTATTTTCGAAAGACTTGTGTACTGAATTAGACTTAGATGTTAGCACCTATCAGATGAAACCCATTTAACTATGAATCAATACAGTTCCCGACTAATCATATCATCATCTGACAGAGTAAATCCATTTATTTGTTCTGGCCATATTACAATTCAATTAAATGAATCTCCTTCAACTCTTACCTGTTATCCATCATCTATATGATTCTAAGGTGCCAGTAAAGTCAAGATATCCTCTTCTTGACAAATTTTCAAACAATGCACATCCTATATTATTCCTATTCGGTATTTTCTTTCTTGAAAATACTAAGTCTAGAATATTATTTCACAACAATTATCAAAATTACATGCTACGACCGATACATATTTCATAAATTTAAAGAATTATCAAAATCAAGAAAGAAGTACATATAGTAGTACACTACTTCGCGCCTGGCTCATAAAGTGGTGCCCCGACACCCCAAAGAAAATTTTAAGTTTTTAAATTTACCATTTCAATCTCACAAAGAATATTCTCTAAATTGATCATATACCATCTTACAACTTACTTATCCAATACAAGAGAACCGATTAAGACATCATTGGACGTGATTTTGGTAGGTCTGATTGAAAAAGTCTTTTGAATGCTCTGACTCAGTGTATAGTATAGCTTAAGTTCATATGTATACGTGAGTTTTTATAAATAGATTGAGGTAATCTTATTACTCCTACTTATTTTATATTCTTTGTTATCGATAAAGAAAAAAATAATTTACTTATTCAACTTAAAATTCTTATCTATCAAATTATCAATTATAATTACTATGAGTGTTTTAAATTGTCTTTTTATTGTTAAACTAAAACTCTGATGAAAAAGAGAATACCAGTAAAAGAAAAATCTTTGACAAAAGCACGAAAATTGGAGCTAAGATCATTAGAGACAGACACAACACGTCAGCTATTCAAGTATCAAGGCACCAAATGCCTTCCAAAAATTAATGACTGTACCATCTCTAGGCACCCAATTACAGTGTTGGATTCAACATTTGAAATATGCTTAGCTATGACTTGCCACAAGGAGGAAGGTTTACAAGCTTTAATTGGCTTACCCTTTCTAAAACAAGAATCACGAGTAATTTTGGCCCAAGAATCAGAATCAGAACGTCCCAAGTTCTTTTGAGAACACTAATTTGTTGAGACTGGAATTGAAAATCATTCCATATCAAACACAACAACCTTTCCTAGCCTACTAATGAACCTTATTTCCACTCTTCTGCATAATTCGACTAAACTTCCTAGAATCTATGCTCTTATAGTGCCACCAAATTAAGGGTCGTATGTATTGTAGAAAATATTTGTATACTTTATTTTTAGAAACAGTTATAGATATCACATTATTAGATCTATTTTGTTTTTTATTTTTAAATATTTGTATAAATATTAATAATCTTATATTAAAGTAAAGTTCTTATGGAATAAATCTAAGATATAAATTTCTACAAGACTTGAAAACTAAATGGTAAGTCATTAAATAAATTAATTTAGTGATGATTTATTGAAATAATAAGCAAATCTATTTGCGGTGCAGCCTAGACAAAATTATAAATAAGCTCATATCTAATTAAAGAGTTTGACACGAGGATTCACAATTTCATCCGGTCACGAAAATTGATTAAATTCTTTGCTCTTATATCTATTAAGGAAAAAAACTGGTTTAACAACTAAAAAGAAAAAAAAAAATCTTTGACAACTTGACGTTACAGGTTTTATGTTATATGACATAAGACAGTTGTATTTTTTTACGTTGTGGATAATGAAATCAAATCAGAATATTTTCACATCAGAACTTTACCTTTTTCACTACTACAGCACTAAACCCTAAGAATCAAATCTTTATTTTTTTCACCCAACATAGATCAAGATATGTTCACATCCAAACAATTAAGATAACAGATAATAAGCAAGGAAACCCCTTACCACAAACGGAGAACAACTAAGGGAGAACCAAGACCACGGAAATCACCTTAACTCACTGCAAATCAAAAGACATTACTGTTCCACCGGAGAAGTGCGACCCAGCGACTAACTACAGCTCCAAAGCACCACCTCCAAAACCCATCCTCAAAACACCCACAAAATAACATAAATTCATCTTCCTTTCAAGTTAAACACTCTTAAACCCCTAATAAAAAAAAAAGGAAATTAATACTTTGACAACTGGTAGAAAATACCACCTTTTAACAACCTTTACGTGGCTAGACTTTATTGATGTAGCTAAGGGTATAAATGTCATTTCCTTAATAATGATTTTGAAAAAAAAAAAAGAAAAGTATTGGGAAGAAGAGAGTTGAAATAAAAGATATTGGGAAGGAGAATGGTCACACATTCAATGGACTGAGATACAAAGTAAAGAAAAAGGCAAGATGACATATAAGAGGAAAAATGAAGAAGAATAAGAAGAAGAAGAAAAAAAAAAGCTTTGAATCATATCAAAAATCAACAAGAGAGACGTCTTGATAGGAAAGATGGAAACATATAAAAGAGTAGTTTTTTCATCAACAAAATCGCTGAGAACTTCCATGTGGTAAGGTTTAGGGATTTTTATATTAAAATATGTATTACTATTTGAAATGTCAAACCACCCAAAGGAGACAGAGAAGGAGAACAATAGAGAGAGAGTAAGAAGTCAGAAAGACTCAAACCCAAAGAGATATTCAAAATACAAAATTTTTCAACAGTAATCATATTTCAATTTCAAAATTTCTATCTAAAATAGTGCTCAATTTGAATAATATTATTTTTGCTACCCCACCGCCATGTCACTGTCACACGTTAAGTTATCATTTGAGTGTGATAACTAATGACGGTATCAAAATATCATTACACATAACAAAATTATTTTTTAACACAATCAGCATCTTCAATTAAAAAATATTTTATTGACCAACTCACCACCATATAAAATTATCAAGTAATTGATGTACCGGTCAAATAAACACTCATCTATTAATAACTATTGCGTGTAGACATGATTAGGATTTAACTCCTTCTTATTGACAAAGGACTAAGTTGTTTCAAACTAGAACTTTCAAGTGGATTCCTTCTTTTTAGCCTCAAAGTTTCCGATACTGAAATGCATGCACAGGCATCTTGTTTTAGAAAAAGAGACGAACTAGTTTGAAAATTAAGGTATAGACTCAAGTCTCTTTCAAAGATGCTTCCTTATTCATTCTTAATGTTTTAATTTTTTTTATCAGGGTAAATTAATTTGCAGTAGATACATCCCTCCCTCGAAATCTTTATTCTTCGATATTTTGTTTTAGGAAAAAAGACTAAATATGTTAATAAAAAGAATACTTTGGAGTATTCCAATCCATATAACAAAAACAAAAAAATTGTACACATAAATAAATAATAACCCTAGACATATGTGTATATATATTAATATGTTAGTCCACATTCACATTCCTACATCATATGCCACTAAACAATGGTCTATATACGGTGAGCCAACTAGAGCTTGACCTCCCCATTACTTCTTTGCACAATGCTTTGAGCTTGAAGATATGATATACATCAATCAATGATAGTGAGATTCCTTCTTATTTTCCATCAGTTTTTAGATATTTAATATTGCTTAAAAGTCGATATTATCAAAAAGAAGTTGATGTTAATTAACTAATAATATCGGATTTGCATCTCACATGCATGCAACTCTAAAATTATAAATAATAATTTATTAATGTCAACTTTTAAAGAGCAACTCTAAATAACATCAATTTAACTAGCACTAATTTAGTACTAATTTTAAATTGATTTTAAATTTTTATCACCAATAAATAATTTTATAATTAGATGTAAAAAGAGTTGTCCGACCAATATTAAAAAGTAAAAGAAAAAAAATAAAAACAACATAAATAATTTAACAAACTAAATTCTTGAATTGATTTTATTTAAAACATTTTAGTATCTATTAAGCTAAAACTAAATCCTATACCTTAAATTCTACGACTACCACCAAATTGAATAAATTTTAAAATAAAAACGTATTATCATCAGTTAAGTCAATGTTAAATAAAATCTATTTTTCATATTAGTTTAATTTTTGTCAATTTAACTGATATGAATAATAGTAATTTCAAAAAAATTCTCATACATGGCCTCCATTTAAAAAAAAGTTAGAAACAAAAAATAAAATAAAAAATATTAAAAAAAAATGGATGTGAGTGAAGGAAATGAATGCAATAAAAAAGATTCCAATATAAAAAAAATTATATAAAAAAGTGAGAAAGAAAAATTGTAAATAAAGAAATTATCACCTTTAGATCTTAGTCTTTATATAAAAAATAATATATAATTTTTATTCGTTATGATGAACTTTAAATAAATATTAAAGTATACATGCTAACTTTGATAAATAATAAGATTTGACATTAATTAAAAAGATATTACGTTAAATAAATATAATATTAAAAATAAATAAAATTAATATCAAGTACCGTCACACTAAACTTATTTATTTTTAAGAAAAATTGTTTTTAATAACTACATGTTTTTTATTCAACCCATTCACTCCTTTTTATTTAATTTTAACATTACTTTCTTTCACATCTAATACATCATATTTGATATTTAACATTTCATATTCAATATTTAATATTACATAATATTTTTTAATATTTCCTTTGTTTATTATTATGATTTAATAATTTACATGTTTAATTTTCATTTTTAAACTTAAGATTTAATGTCTAATCTTCAATATTTAATGTTTAATGTTAAATATTTAATGTTTAACATTTAATATTTAAATTTTAACCTTCTGATATGTAGCATTTAAAATTTAATATTTAACATCTATAAATAAACTTTATTATTTAATATTAAACATTTATAAATAAATTTTAATATTTAATATAAATAAACAAGAAGAAATAATGCAAATAAATATAATCATTTAAAGAAAATTACCGCACTGAAAAAAATTAGAACAAGAAAGGGTTGGGTTTGTTCTATTTTCCCCTGACCAATTAGGATTATCTTATTTTCTCCTAACCAATTAGAAAACTTGTTTATGATTCAGACCTTTTGTTTTTTCTTAAAAAGAACTAAAACTCTTATGTTTTGTTTGATTGGGAGAAGTGAATTTGAAGGAGTGGATTGAGTAGATTGTGTGTGGATGATAAAGTTGTTTGGATTAATGAATAGGTGGTAAGATTTGAAGGGATTTGAGAGAATGATTTGTGAAAGTTTGAAAATGATTTTATAGATGTTATAGTTTTTTTTATTTTTTTCATTGATATATTTGTAAAATTACTAATTGACCCAATTATATGTCAATGACAAAGTATCTTACAAGAGGTATTTCGTAATTTTCTGTTACATCCTTACAAATCTCTTTAAATGAAAGAGGATCTTATCTCCCAAATCCTCTTAAATCCATCTTTATAAATCAATTCAACCAAATATCTATGATTCACACATATCTATCTATCATTTATAAAGAATAAAATCATTCAAATTGGTTCAACCAATCACATAATTACTATTTTGAGAAAACAATGTAAAAGGTATGAAATGTAATGGGAGAGTCATGGTTGTAGTTGACAACAAAAGTGAATGTTCTGTACAAATATAATTGATGTGACAATGTATCATGGTTCTACATTCATTTGGGAGCAAAGAAGAAAAGGTAACAGCCTAAGAAGAACATACATTGCAACTCTTCATACAGTTTCCTCTGAATCCTTCGCCACCAACCATATAAACTGGATTGTTCTCACATTCACCCATTTTAGCCAACCTAGAGCAATTCTCGTTCTCATCAACACACTCGCCACCCACCACTGACCACACTTCTTTTTCATAGCCTCTCACGTGAATCCACTTGGTTGCAGACCACTTCTCACCCTCAATCACCGGACAGCTTGCATGCAAGCTACTCCTATCTGTAGTTGCATCAATATGAAGGCTGAAGAACAACAGGGCATCACCCTTTTGAGGCTTTATGGCATATCCTTGGTGAGCACATTCCGACCAGCTACCATCTTTCGGCTGTGACAACGTTGCCTCAGAATTTGGAAAAACTGTTTCTCCACCCTTCTTCACATTAGACAGATACATCAATACAGTGGCAAGGCGATGGCCACCCATGGATAGACTAACTTTGTCAAGGAGGTAATCGAAGTGTGGTTCATACTTCTCACCATTCTCATAGTGCAGTACTTGTATTGACTCGCCATTCTCTACAGGAAGGAATGTCCATGCAGAAATTCGGGCTTCGATATCAGCAACTATTTCATCCTGTGCCGTCTCGAGGAACATTCCAGAACTCGTTCTGACTTCACTTGCTACAGCTTCACCGGAGTCGTTATCCACTATCAAAGACCTCTCCAGCTTGTCTTTGGCCAGAGTTATCAAATGATCACATTCTTCATCCGTTAGAAATCCCTTGTACAGAAAAGCCCTGGGATTCCACGAGAGCTGAGTGACCCTTGTGGGATCAAATTTCACTGAAGGGCCCCCCCTGTTCAACCCCAGCACCGATCTATGGGTGGCCTTGGCTTCTTGGACCCAACCTTCTTGGACCCAACCGGGCACCAAGGACGAAACAGAGTTCTCGAAACAGAGGAAACAGAGGAAACAGAGAAAGAGCATGGTGAAAGGCTTTTTTGGTGGGCAATCTGAAACAGTGTTGAAATTTATACAATGCAATTAGAGAGTTGAAAGAGGAAGAGAGTTTGTGAATATGCATTGTGGGCGTTTTTTCAGTTTGGTTTGTGGTTTTCGGAGCTTTAAGGATTCAACCAAACGCCCACTGGTTTTGATTTGGCTCTCATAGTTTTGACTTTAAAAGTCAAACCATTTTAATGATTTTAATATTTACTATTTAATATTTAATAAATAATATTTAATATTTAATAATTATTTTTTAATACTTAAATTTTAATATTTAATATTTGAGGTTTAATACTTAATACTTAGTGTTTACTTTTTGATACTGAATTTTTAATATTTAATAGTTAATAGTTAATCTTTAATTTTTATGTTTAATATTTAGTGTTTACTACTTAGTTTGATTATTTAGTATGTAATTTTTAATATTTAATGTTATTTAGTGTTTAATTTTTAATTTTTTAATCCGTTAAAAGAAAAAATAAAAATGAGAACAAGTGGAATATTCTAACCCATATACATAGTTGATCATAATGAATAAAAGAAAAAAGTACTACCAAACCTTAAAAAAACAAAAAAAACAAAAAACTCAATATTCAATGTTTAATGTTATTATTTAATACAATGTTTAATTTTATCGTTTGATATGTAATTTTAAAGTTTAATACTTAACTATTAAATTTTAATATGTCCTTTAGGGAACATCCCATAACTGGATAGATAAGAGAATATTAATATGGCCCTTTGCAAGGATAAGAAGCACTGATCGAGAAATGATTAAATTTTAATATCAATTGTTTATATTAATTGTAATCTTTAGTATTAAATTTTTAATGTTTAATATTTATTATTTAAGTTTTTTTTTTGAAGTTTTAGTTATTTGTTGTTCAATATTTGATATTTACTATCGTCTCCTATAGAAATTTTATAAAAAGGAACGTTCTTTTACAATATGTTATAATATATATATATATATTAAAAATGAATATTGTAGATTAAAATTCTTGATGGATGGTGTATACAAGATAAAGCAAAAGTACTATATAATATATTGAAAAAAGTCTTACCTAAGATAATTGATCGTTCTAAAGTAGATGGTAGAGGGTAGAAGGTTATCTGATAGTGTGTTAATTGTCAATGAAATAATAGAAGACGTGGGGCTTAAAAGGAAAATATGCATTATAGTAAAAGTTGGTTGTGAAAAAACATATAATTCACTTATATGGAATTTTATACACTATGATGGAAATATTAGAATTTTAAACTAAGTGGATTAATTAAATGAAGAATTGTATAAAACTGTCAACAATTTTGATCCTTGTCAATAGTATAATAATATCTCAATTCAAGATTTTAAACTACCAAAAAGTCTTAAATAAATGCTTAGTTAGGTACATAAATATACAATACAAATAATTTTCTTAAAAAAGGAAATAGATATTCTCTTAAAGTTGTTAGTTTAATGGTTAATACAAAGCCGAATATATGACTTTTTTTAAGGCATGTAGCTGGTACTAAGACTTGGTAGCTATAAGAATTACAAAATTTTGTATTTGGTTTTACATGTAATCTGAGATAGTTTAAGAAAATTTTAGTTTATAGAAATTAAGTTTCTTAGTCACACTAGATATTATAAGAAACATGTCGACTACTTGTTTAGAAACCTATTCTTCGGAAGTATGTCAAAAATGGTGATTATAGTTATAGTTCTGACATAATAATGAAAATAGTAATGAAAATAGTATTGGTACTAGAAACAAAATATATTATTTTTCTTTTCAAAACTGTTAAATGTTTTTAAAACAACTATAGACATAAATTTAAATTAATATTTGAAAAAATTGAAATAGTATCGTTTAACTAGACACAAAGTTAAATAATTATTAAAATGAAACTTAATTTATCATTTAAACTTAAATAATGTTTAAAGTAAATTATATTAGTGACGACTAAATTAACGTTAGATATTTAAATCAATTATATTAACTTTGGATATTAATTGATTTTAACTTAAATGAATATTAAAATAAACAATATTAACGTTGGTCAATTCGACATAGTTCTAATTTAGATTTTAGTGATGGAATAAGATTTAGGATTTAAATTTCAAAAATATTATTTAGAATCTATTTTAAAATTTGATAATAATATGTAACATTCTATAACTTGAAAAATATCTCAAGTCAAAATTTAAATACAATTTGAGTCAAAGTCATTAGTGTTTCTTATTTCTTAAGTTTTCCACAAACTATCCCACCTAATTTCTATTTAAAAAAATCACATTAAGGTGACCAACACCTTAAATGAAAGTATAGTTTTACAGAATAATCAATCATTAGATAATTTAATTAATCATTTAGATAGCTTAATCAATATTTAGATGGTTGCAATTATTACATTATTCAAATTCAAAAAAAATCACTTGTAAAAGCAAACTTTTACCCATTTGAAGATGCTTTAGAAACAGGTGGTTTATGAGTGAAATGTAAGATGAGATTTGTAACATATCTCTATTTGATCGTTTATAGTTCTTTATCGCTCACAATTTGTTCACGACACTAATAATGCTCGACAACTATCTGATGTTTATCTATAATATCATGTGATGAGTTTGTAGGTCGGTAGTTTCGGTCGGCCGACATGGATCAGAAATATAATTGAGAATTATTGTCTCAATATGGAAGATAACCTCACCTTGAAGATGATTACAAAGGTAATTAACACAAGGGCCTTGGGCCACAAGCAAAGATCCAATTAGAGACCTATAAATAGAAGCACATATCAAAGAAATAGGTAATGTTACTTTAATTTTAAAACTTTTTTTATACTCAGTCCGAGACTTACTTAAATGTTGAAGTGTCTGCAAGAATTTTTTCCAAACAGATACTAAATATCAAGGAGACAACCAACCTAGAAGAAAAATCAGAAGAATCTAAAACTAATTAAAAGAGAACACTAACATTGGCAAGATTCAATTTATGAAGAAGCAAAATAGAAAAATAAATATTTAAGATGTGATGGTGAAAAACTTAAACATACTTCATAATTGTAAATTGGTAGAAGATGGTGTTAAATAATAAAGGAGTGGATATTGAAGAGAAGAGGTAGATGTTAAAAATAAATTAGACATATTAAATCAATTGTTATTATACTTATGTAATTTTGTTATATTTACATAGTTTAATATGTTATCACTAATTTAGTATATTTTAGAAAACTTCTTTAAAATTATATTATACCATTTTTTTATCATATGAGTTACTAAATTACAAAACTTTCGTTTTACAAGTTATATGCTTAATTTTCATTTTTCTTTACTATTACATTGAATAAATGTATTGTATTTAATAAATAATATTTATTACAATATAAAAAATATAATCTAATTTATATATTTATATAAATATTACATTAATTAAATGCTATACTTATAAAGGTTACATTTATTAAATTCATTAAATATATTATGATTAATAAATATATCATTTAATAATTTATTAAAATTTAATATATACACAAACAATAAGCATAATTACTATTTAATACTCATAATAAATATTAAATTAATATATAGTATTAATTGAATATTACTTTAATACGTGATTTCGTTCTATTTTACTTGCATATGTATTAATTTTGTTTTTTTTTAATTTCCCCACTTAATATATGTTTTATATATTATTAAATTAACTATTTTCTAACATTGAATAATTTCTATTAAGAAAACACTACACAACCAACATTCTCACAACTTTTCAGACTTATCATACTCAACCCCACCTTTTTTCATCTCTTCTATGTTATAATAATTCTTTCGAAGTTTATATTGAAGTTCGTATATTGGTTCGAAAAAAGTAATGCTGGCATGTTTTTCTACATATATGATATGATGATATAACATTTGTAACTCATGTAGCTCCTTGCCACCCTGTCCAAGTGATTTAAACGTATCTAACACTTAATTACATACGAACAAAACTTAAATGCAAGAGTATAGAGCAAGTGGTAAAGATCAGAAGATAAATGGAAACAGAAGAACAAAGAAACAGACACTGAGACAATAAAATTTGGGAAAACTGAGTAAATTCACTCAAATTGTGTTCTCTTTCCCCCTTCTTCTACAACTTATTCTGTAACAAAAAAAAAAATAGTTTTTATAGATCTCATCTTAGGGTTTTTTCTGGATTTAATATTCTGATAGCAACTTTACGCATATGGGGAAAAAGCTTGGTCCATGCTTCCATTGTGGAATTGGTGGTAAGTCTTCTTCTTGTTTAGAACTTTTTTTCTTCAATTATTTATTCTTCTTTTAGACATGAGACAGTGAGTTTAAATGATATTTTATATGAGTTTCGATATTTTGACACCGTGTCACTACAATCACTTTATAACTTGACATGGTAATAAATTCGCATAGAGAATGTTATTGAAATTGAATGTAGATTTTAAAATTGAAATAAATTTAGGATTGGGTTCTATTTCCACCTTCCTGAATATCTCTATTTCTGTTGATGTGTCTCTTTTCTTTGTAACTTGAAATTTACAGTTTGAAAATTGCATAATTATGTGAGAGAAGTGTTACAAAGCAAATTGAAAAAAAATTGTCTTTTTTTTCAACAAAATCCTCTTCAATCAATGTTTTCCAATTTTATCTTTACTCTCCTTTTACTATTCACGAGTTAACGTCTCTTCTTTTTCAACAAAATCTTTGCCTTTTACTATTTCGCGATTTAATTTTTTTTTCTTTCCTAACAAAACTTGTATACCTTCCGTAATTTCATCCCATCCTCTTTTAGTCTTTTCCGTGTGGGAGGTTTTTCGGTCACATTAATGCAAATTTGATTTTTTTTTCAAAAAATTTCAAACACAACAGGATAAGACCATTTTACCCTTTGCCACATAATCAAGTACGGCCACATCACAGTTATAATATGTGGTAATTTTATAAGGATTGTCAAAAAATATTTTTTAATACACTTGTTTTTACATTTGAGTAATTATACAACATCTTATGAAAAGTTATGAATGTAAGATTAAACTACTTCAAAACTGTCACGTCTCGATAAATATTTATGGGCACATATGTAATTAGAATAAACCAGCAAAATCGACTACATTATTATGTTATTCAAATTATTTTGTCTAAGAAACTTTCTTTCCAATATATGTATGGTTTCGTAAGTCACTCCACTTTGGCGTAATGGACCAGAAGACAAGCCCGTGTTGTGCAATGCATGTGGATCTAGATATAAGAAACGAGGAAGCCTTGGTCTTGAGGACTATCTACCCAAGAATTTTCAACCTGAGTACTTTGACAAATATAAAGATCTGAAGGGTACAAAAAGATCTTCTTGTTTCAATCTCTTTATGTTACAGATTCAGAGATTCATACTAGTTTGGAATATATTTTTATGTGTGAGGGTTTATTATATTTCTCACAGTTGGTCATTTTTGTTAGCTGAGAAGAGTGCACGTCTATGGAATACTAAGATTCCTACAAGGAAACGTTCAGAAGTGGAGTACAAAGAGATATCACCATTGGAGAGATTCCATATAAGACTACTTCAGATGTCAAAAAATTACTGGAACCCTAATGAGTCATCCTCAGAAGAAGTATTATTGTTGAATAACGCAAATAACTTCATACCTAGTAATGAAATAGGCATAGGATGTGTTATTCTCAAATAATTCTCTGTGATGAACATGTTAAATTGTGCCTTGAGAATCTGCATCATTAGCTAAAGGGTCTGTTGTTTTTTAATATTGAACTTAATTGTCCAATTCAACATTTTTATAAACGTCGAAGCCTTAAATGATGTTCCGCCGATTTGTGTTGTGTTATGAGATAATTTGAATAAGTAATAATGTATGATTGTAATAATGTATGACAGAATGCATCTATTTAAAAGTAGAACTTCACAACTCAACGATTCTAAGATGGGCTACCATCATAGCTGGTCTTTGTACAACTACCCTACACCATCATAACTTCGTACACAACTTTATCTCACACTATATCATAATCATAACTTCGTCAACAATTTTGTCTCATACTCTATCATAACTTGTATCTGTGATAGATATATTATAAGGGTAATGATAGATAGGGTGGCAACGAGGAGAAACCTAGGTGATAGGGGAATATTGTCTGATAATATATTATGTGCACTATTCTGTGAGAAGAAGGAATCAGTGACACTTGTTTTTTTGCAGTACATAGGATATGTAACATGTGTGATGTGTGATAGATGAATAGGGATAAGCATAGTATACCATAACTAACTAACCTACCTATGACCCATTTCTAAGAATTCTATTTAATGGTACTTAATGATAAAAGGAATGTTATGAAGGGGTTTGTGGTATCTATTACATGGAATATATGGTGCTAAAGGAACAGAGTTGTATTTAGGCATGAAGAAGTTTATGTAAAAGAAGTCTTCTACTTGGCTCAACTTAAAGTAAGGGCTCGGATGAGATATTAAATTGTTCGAGATTTGCATACTAAAATTGGTACCAATACCCAATTGGGTATATAAAATTATTGAAATAGCTAACCCAAATGAGGTAGATTTGAAGCTATGGAAACGTGACAGTGTATACATAACAGACCTCCGATTTTAAACTGTAACAATTGTCCCCTTCTATAATGGACTCGTTCTCAAGGCCAACTTTTAGCAACTCCAATCAGAGTCCGGAACTTGAAGCTGCATTTGATGTAGCTTTATCCATACAACATTCTCTAGATTAGTATTTTTCCTTTTTAATTCTTCTGTCAAAGGTTGTGGTATAAAGTCTCCTTCTTCATTCACTAAAGATTAAGCAGATAGTGGCTTGTCATTATATATATTTTTTCAAGAAGAACACAACACTATGAATCTTTGTTTCTGTCTGTAAATCTAATCTGTAGGCAAAATTTCAAATTCTCTACTTGGTCATAACACCTTGCTGCTAATATGTGAAAAGAGGTATTGACCAACGTATTCTCTTTAAAGTTTATCTTTTAAATAGACGAGGTGTCCATATTGATGCTCTTTGGTAAAAATTACATATCGAATAAAGATGAGACTTTTTAATAATTTATAATGTGAATGCAAATCTCATTTTACAAGTTGATTTTGTAAAATTGAATTAACTTAAATATCAAAAACTATTTTAGGCACTCTTATTAGAATGACTGATAAAAGCATCAAAATGCTACAATTTCTTTTTATATTTTATATTTGCAACAATGGTGTAAAATTCTTTTGTGATATAAAGAGATCGTACTTAAAGGGTACTGAAAAACAATACTTTTGACAACAGCCCTAACACTATTTCCATATTACAACTGTGACATATATATGACATGGCAAAACTAGCTTGTATTTTTTGTTAGATGTTAAGTATTGTGGTAATTTTGCATTTTGAAAATTATTTGTTCGAATGGAAAGTGGCCACTAGGATGGAATAAGAAACTAGCGTGAGAAGGATAGGGTGAGAAAGGTAAGAAAAATTTATTAAAAAATATTTAAACTTAATCAAATTATTTATTTGCTAAACATAATAGCATAGCTTCATGTATTATAATTTTATATAAGAAAAAATTACTAATTAATTAATATTTACCTCAGTATTAATAATATCCTTTAAAAAACATTTGGTGCCTTCAAAATATATTCACATATCCTTAAATATATAGCCAAAATCTTCAGTAACCCTGTATTAGTTTTGTTTTTCTTTATTCAGATTAATTGTTAAAAAAATATAACACAATCCAAAATATTATTCTCATCCTCAATTGATGAATCATTCATCAAACAAACTCTCCCAAAATACTTTTATGGATCTAGCTGAATCAACATCAACTACAAAGTGAATGTAACTATTGAAGGAAAGAGAAACAAAGATGTGTTTGGTGTAAACTACCTCACTAAACAAAGAGAAACTATTTCCATTTCATGATCCTCCAGTGACACTTCCACTGAATATCTCAATGGTATCACCATGCACAACATGGTGCCAACGGAAAGATCTATCATCATCCATAACGTTTTGTTTATAGATGAAGAAATACCCTTCTGGTGGCAAATGAAACTGAACCCTCTGGCTCAACTTCTGCAACTCCTTCCTCAACTCTCCCACATTATCAGAGGCATTCACCTCCACTGCAACCTTCTTCATCCCAGTCTTAGGCAACACCATCACCTTCAACTTCTTTGACGCCGGAGACACCGTCGGTGACGCCTTGAAACTCACCTCAATCTCACTGTTCTCGGAAACATCACAATCTCGCAACACTTGATGATCATGCAGTTCTGCACCAGTTGCTGCATGCAAAACCAACCTGTTCACAGGCACAGACACGTTCTCAATCTCCCGGATCTTCTCCTTCAGCTTCGAAACCGTTTCGTTCACGTCCACTTCGAGAGGAACGACGTGCGTTTTGGATCCGGTTTTCATGTTGAGCTGGATTTGGGTGAGTGGAGAATTTATTGAGTCCTTCTTCTCGTCCTTGTCGTAGGATACCTGAAGCTGAATGCTTGTGTTGTGAAGGATTTCAACCTTCCAAGGGTCGTCGTTGTCTTTGAGGAATTGGCCATTGAGGATTAGGGTTTGCTGTGAAACGGGAATGTTGTGATACTTTTGTATCTTCTCTTTGATTTCTTGTACTGTGTCGAAATAACCTATTTCGATGGAGAACGATCTTCCTCTCTGCAGCTCGAAAATTACGTCCATATCCAGCGTGAATGTTGCATGTTATGCCTATGAATGTGCTTAAAAATGTTAACTTCTCTGACTCATTCAATTTTGTTAAAGATGTTCAGAAGGAAAAAGTAATGCTAAAGATTACTATTATTGTTTAGATTTACAAGAGAAGTATTTTAGTGTATACACTAGGTTTACACTACAAAAATTATTTTCTTCACAGTTAAAGCAAATATTTCAATATAGAACTGCAAAAATTATATCCTAATATTAGTTTGCTAATTGTTGTGAAGGAAAATGAGCACATAATTAATTAGGTTTTGAGATGAGGTGGATGAGTGTTATTGGTGAGGTGACATTTTCAAGAGAGAAAGTAGTGAAAGTAGTTCAACTTTCCATTTTTATCCAAAGTTTAAACTGAAAACATGACGTGTCACGAAGTGTTAGATGACAATAACAAAGGGTGCTACGAGAGTTCCATTGCCACAAAAATTTTGACAGTAAGCAAATTCAACTACACTTAATAAAGTAATCAAAACAATTGATAAAATTATTGAAGCACTAGTCATGAAAGACGCACAAATGCACAAGTTCAGCATGGGAAAAACAGAAAAGGGACAAAGAAATTGTTGAAGCAATTAAGAAATTCTACAAAAGAAAGAAGAAACAGACCTCAACAATCCTTGGTCTAGTTTGCTTTACCTCCTCCTGAAAAGTGTAAAGTTTTAGACCTGAAGCCAATATTATTTTAATTAACTGCGACCACCCAAAAAAAAAAAACACTGAGTGCTGATAAAAAAAAAATCAAAAACACTGAATACCCATAAAAATTAAAGTCAAACCCACAATTCGACTTGATGAACTAAAGAACCCTCGAAGAGAATTAATAAAAATGTGATTGTTATGATTTGAAATGAATCGGTATGTATGTATATAAATTGATTTCCTTCGTATATATGATAAAAGAGGGAAACTGGGAAGAGGAAGAACAAAAGATGTGAATGGATATATCACCTTCGAAGAGGAGGACAAGCTTTATTTGTGTGACCAAGGAAGAACTTCATTTTTTGACCGGTGATGAAAAAATGTGAAGTCCATTTTCCATGACAATGTGGTGTGTGGAGTAATTGGATTTTAAATGAATTAAAGAGTATAAAACTTGTTTCTAAAATAGAGATCCATTTAAATTTGAACTTGTTTTAAAAGACATTTGCTTTTTTAGTGTGGAAAGTAGTGTGAATTAAGTGAAAAAATATAAGTCTTAGCAGAAGTTAATTTTAAATCTAATTTAATTTTATAAAATTGATCTGTAAAGTTAAATTTATACTCAGTTTAAAAAGTTAGAATTTTTAACTCATAGAAACTAAAAAATCAAGAAACTAAAAAAATCAAGAAAATAAAATGTAAAAACTTAAACAAGTTTAATGTAACTCTCCTAACAAAATAAAAGTAAAGACTTGAAAAAAAATGTAAAATATACAATTAAATTATCCTATAACAAATTACATAATTCAATAACTAAAACAACATTTCAAACTATAACTAACAAAAAAAAACACTTCAAACAATTTATGAATTTGTCTAAGAAAAAGAATAGGAGAATAATGTTCATTGCAGTTGCATCAAATATTTGGCTTCAAAGAAAAATGATCATTTTTAAAAAATAAAATTAGTTATACAGGAAATTTTTAACTTAGCACATAATTGACAAACAAGTAAAGTTATACTGATTAGTATTTTTATCCAAAGTAATGTATCCATACTAAACACTATATTTTTCTAAACATTCTTTGATTTTTGAGTTTAAAAGAGCATTTTTTTCAAAAAAAAAAAAGTGTTATTTTTTATATTTAAGTATACATTTTTAATTTCTTAACATTTTTTAAAATATTTTATGATGTATATTTTATTTTTCATGTTAAAAAATATTTTTCAACATATTGAAGAAATAAAGATAGGTTTCAGAAAATGCATTTCAAAATATGAAACAGTTTTATGATGAAATTGAATACACCCAGTATACTTTGGTTTTTTTATTTTTTTTTACGATAAAATTAAAAGTTGAAGTACAGTGAAGAGTTTATTTTTGTAATTAAAAACATTTTTTTAATTTTTGTAAAATATGTTAAAATAGTCATTTTCTCATACCTAAAAATTATAGTACGTTTCAAATATGAATTAACCTAAACTCCGATTTACCACCTTATACAAAGGTATTGAATTTAGGGGAAAATTTCCCATTCTGGTGCAATTTTATTTGAAAATTCCTAGAATAGGTAAAAAAAATTTTAATTACTACCTTGGATAAATCGTGTCATGTCATCGCGATATCATTACAAAGAAATTGTACTACAGTGGCACGATTTTGTTTAGTAGTCAGTGAAATTGTGCCAACATGACACGATTTTATGAGTTAATTAAAATCGTGTTGATGTGGCACGATTTTAGTGTATTTTTCCTGAACTGAAATCGTGCTGATGTGACACAATTTCAGTGTATTTTTTCTGAACTGAAATTGTGCTACCTCAGCACGATTTTAGTTAAACTAAATTACACTAAAATCGTGCCACATCAGTACAATTTCAGTACATTTATAATTCTGCGAAATATTTGTGATTGGTGTATATAAGTGATGTAGTGTACAATTTATATAAACTTATGGAAGCCTTAATAAAATGCAAAAGGGTTATTTTTTTTATTATTGGAAGAGTTTCATATATATATATATATATATATAACTATATTTTTAAACTAATATTTAATTATTTATTTGAAAAGAGTTTTTCATTTCATTCTATCAATACCTTGTGAATTTATAGAAATTGATCGAAATTTAGAGTAATGGGTGTGGTTAAAGTTATTAGAATATTTAAAAATGAAAATTATTATTTATATATACGAAAGACATTACTGCACAGCTATGCAAAAATGAAAACAATCAGCTATATGCGCATTGTGCAACACTATGGCAAACAGAACTCAGAGTTTGAAGTTCAGGAAATACCCACTCCCTAACTTCGTCGTCGACCTATGTCATACAAAGTCAAATTAAATAAATGGTGGTGTGATTACAGACACTTTCAAGCCTTGAAGTTGCCTTGTCCACATGTTATAACTGTTTGTTCATTTTCTCATCAACAGTTAGCCATATTCGTTTCTCCCCTTTACAGCCTCAGCAACATTTTAAAGGCCTATGAAATTCAATTTCATCCAATTCAAAACCAAGACTATCGGTCTCCTTACACAGGTCTAATATATGATACCTGACCCACACATGAGAAAAAGCAAAGATGAAAGACCAACTACAAACCATATCCATAATGAAATGGATGACCCAATTCCCAATAGGCCTAAGAAATGTTCATATTGTAGGAACAAAGGTCACAACAGAACAAATTGTTGCTATAGACAGTAAAATTTCAATGTAACTTATGTTTTTAGTTTAATGAAAAATGATGCATCTAACTTTTAATTTATTTATGTTTTTAGTTTAATGAAAAATAACGTATTTAACTTTTAATTTATTTATGCTTTTAATTTAATGAAAAATGACGCATTTAACTTTTAATTTATTTGTTATCAATTTGAAAAATTTCACACTACATTAATTATGTACACCAATCACAAATATTTTGCGAAATTATAAATATACTGAAATCGTGCTGATGTGGCACGATTTTAGTGTGATTTAGTTGAACTGAAATCGTGTTAATGTGGCACGATTTCAGTGTATTTTTTCTTAACTGAAATCGTGTCACCTCAACACGATTTTAGTTCAGAAAAAATACACTGAAATCGTGACACATCAACACGATTTTAAAACTCGTGCCATGTTGGCATGATTTCACTGATTGCTAAACAAAATCGTGCTACTGTGACACGATTTCTTCGTAATAATATCGTTGTGACATGACACGATCTACCCAAAGTAGTAATTAAAAAAAAATTACCATTCTGAAAATTTCCAAACAAAATTGATCAGAATGGGAAATTTGCCGAATTTAGGGGTAAGGGTGTGAATGAGAGGATTATTAATACATAAGAAGGTGTCTTTTTTAGCAAAAAGGGGTCAAGAGAAGCTGTGTTTGTTTGTGAATATGTCTTTCTAGTTTGGTCTTTAACTGCCTAAGTGAGTCACAGAATCACAGCTAAGCAACAACGTGCTTCTTCTACCTCTGTCCCCGCCTAGTTGGAAGAACAACGAGATGAGCGACGAAGAAAGGAAGAACCAAATAGCGGAGCTAACCAAAACGCTCAAGGAAGGCGAGAGGCTTGTGGGCCCCACAAGACGGCCCGACGGAACCCTCAGAAAGCCCATTCGCATCCGCGCCGGCTACACCCCTCAAGACGAAGTCGCCATTTACCAGCCCAAGCCCGCTCTCGTGAGACCCCTTCTTTTCCTCTTTCTCTCTCCAAACGACGCCGTTTCTCACTCCTTCCTTTTCATCTCTCTCTGTGCAGTTGAAAAAGGAGATGGGCTCCGCCGGGCCGCCCGGGTACGACCCCGACGCCGATGCGCGGCCCAAGACGAAGTCCGTGAAGAGGAACGAGAGAAAGAAGGAGAAGCGGCTCCAGGTAGTGATGGAAAATTAATTCTGCTGCTTAATTAATTTAATTGATTAATCGTTGTGCGGTTGTTTCAGGCTGCGATTGAGAAGGATAAGAATGTAGAAGGTGGGGCGAGTGAAGATGGTGGAAAGAGAGAATCTGTAGAAGAATTGAGCTCGCAGGTAAATGAGTTGTCTATGGAAGATTCCACGCAACAAGCACAGGATGTAGACAAGAAGATTCGAGCGCTCAAAAAGAAGGTGCGCAATTTATGCTTTTATTCCCCTTTGTCTTTCCAGACATTGCCAGCATTCTCAGTTAAAGCTTCCAATAAAATACACTGCCTGTGTTTCTGATTCTCGGCTAAATATATCTTTCTTGAAACAAATATATTAATTTCGTGTGTTTACCTTGGTAAATATTCTCCCCTGACTCATTATCGTGGGAAATTGCTGTAGAAAAATTTAGTTTTTGGTAGACTTGTGAGAAGTTACTGAGATACATTTAAGGGTTTACATTTGTTAAGGAGGGGATTTTAAGCTTAATTTATAAGATTTGCATCTATCCATAATTGAAAGGTGTTATATAATTGAAAGGTGTTCATGTCAAATTTTTAATACACATTACGTCGAGACCTTCTAACTCGTTCGAGGGTAGGTGAGATTATATATTAAGGATGATCCGATAGGTTTAAAAAATTTATTAGAATAGTTTCTGATATCATTTTTAAGAATTGAATTTTAAGTCTAATTCAATCTTATAAAACTGATGTGTAAGGTGAGATTTTATTGAAAGACCTTATCTCTGATCGATGTTAGATCTCTAACAATCTTGAATCATATGGTTATAAGTTGTCATATCTAGTATAGAAGGAAAATGTATAATTTGTGTTTGCTACTAACTCCTGTCTCGAGAATTTATAACTGACTGCAAGATTGGAGAGGTTTCTTGCTTTCTCTTATTGGACAAAAGAAGAGCTTTTTGCATTTGGTAGTCTCTAGGGTTTTCTGTTTGCATCTCCTTTCTTTACAGGATCTCTTATCTATCCTTCCTTTCTATTAATATTCTTACGTCCGTTAAAAAATGAAGGAAAGAAGATATTCAAGTAATGCTACTCAAGATCCTGTAGCTCTTCTTTCTGAATACTGACTGGTTAAGAAGAGGAGGGATTTCCCCCAGTCATTTTATCTTGTCTCTTTTGAATCAAACGAGTTTTCTCTCTCCTCCCTTTCATTTCTTTCTACCAAACACAATATTGGTGATGGAAAGGTTTCACTAGTCCCATTTTATTTTTAATTAGCTTTGTTTGTTTTGACCACAAGGATGGATCCTTGCTATCATCTACTTGTTAACTATTAATTGAATCTTTTATTTTATTCTTTTAAGCACACTAAGATTAATTTTGATAATTACATATAGGAGATATTCAATGTTGTAATTGATGGTGACTTGGCAGAAAATATTGTTTTGGGTAGACTGCTAAAAAAGTGAATGCTGTTAATAATGAATTCTTTAGAATCTGTTTGTTCTTTTGGAGCATTACAAAATCCAGTGGGCATGTGGCTAATATTTTTGGCTCTCTGTTGTCTAGTTGAAAGAAATCACTTGGACTTTGGCTGACTTGTCTTTTTAAAATGAATGTGTATAAGTATATTTATTAGTGATAAATGTCCAGAAACTCAAATTACTATATCAACTTTAAAACTGAGATTCTTCTGAGCAAACACTTGAAGGATAATTGGAGGCTTTATAAAACAGAATGTTATTAGAGAAATGAAAATAAAAATAGAGTATAATATTTTATAGGATATTCCTTTTCTTTAGCAACTTAGTTCAATTATTAAATGTAAAATTGTTTAGTCCATCAACTGGAGAACTTGAATGGATGACATTGTGATGGATACACATAAAATGGGTATGGATGTAGGATATTCCAATTCAATGACTCCTGTCAATCAATCCATTAAATCCACATGTATTCAACATTTAATCTATTTATAATCACAAACAAGTAAATTTGAACCATAAAATTAATCTATCTTGATAAGATGAACTTAGTTCAAAATGGGGGCAACATAAATGGAAGAACACATGCGGAAATTGTCAAAACAAGATAAAATTCAGAGAACAAAAGGAAAAGATAGACAAAGAGTAGAAGAAGACATTTCACTTGAGAAATTCTTAAGATAAGAACAAGAAAAAACCATCACTTGAATTTAGAAAACTGAAGCTAAGATTCAATAGAGAGAGATTCATGCACCTCAAAGAAAGTTTACAAGCTTCTCCAATTTAATTCAATTCCAAAGTTTTGATACAATGAGAGAGTGACTCCTTTGTGGAAGGAGTGAACATCCAAAACCAGAGGGCTTGGAACATTCGTGCAATTGACACCCCCTTTGAAATTTAAATGAAGAACTATAATCTTCCCTCTTTGTGTGCCTATTTCCCATGTCATGTTTTCTATGTACTTTGTTCCTAGCCTTGCAACTTTGAGAAGAGATCTATAATATTCCCTTAAGAGCATGGCTTCTATGTAGTGTCTCCCTTGTGTCATACTTGCCTTGCAGGGAATGGATCTAGAATATTTCCTTGAATATGGACCTTCTCCCTTGTCTTAAAAACCTATTTTACAACCAAAGAAGCCTATTCTTAAACTAAAATCTACAAACTTATTCTAAATTAACAATCAAAGAGATTTTATTCGAAACCTTCTTTGTTCTTCTTATCATCAGCATTATGCATGTGCTTTTATTCTCGGTCTTGCTGAAGAAATATCTCAAATAATGCTTTTCCATTTTCCTAGCCTAATTTTTGGACTGTTATATTCAGATTCGACTTACAGAAGCATTGGAGAAGAAAAGTGCAGAGCAAGAGCTGAACCCAGAGCAATTGGAAAAGCTAGCAAAACTAGAAGATTGGCGCAGGGAGTTAAAGCAATTGGAGGATGAGAAGACTGAAGCAAGCGTGTCATGAACAAATTGTCTGAATTAGCATGACTAAAGTGTGTAGTTTCTTCCGTGTTTTACTGAATAGACTGACAAAAAATGTGTAGTATCAGCCATGTTTTCTTGGACATATATGGACACTTCCTTGGAAACAATTCATCAAAGATTTTTCTTTTGAGTGCATCTTGCAAGTTAGGAAAATTTTTCAGCAAGTAATTATAAAAAAATTAAAGTAATAAAAAAATCTCATCAATTAGAATCTTAATTTTTTTTAAGTTTTCTCTGGATGTTGAAAGTGTATCTTTATTTTAACTTGTAAAAGGTTTAATTTATTTTACCGGAATTTATTTTCCACTAAGTGATTATTTAGAAATTTATCTAAACTGAAATAGAATCTTCATTTACAACCTGCCTTTCATGGATGACTTAAAAATGATATAAAATGTACATTTTGGATAGTAATAAAAACAATTTCTAAAGATTTTATATTAGGTAGTTCATAATTAAAATTTAAATATCCTAAATTACTCATTATGGGATATCGTAATGGTACTTATCATTATATAACGTGTTTTCTACAATAAACTATAATTTATTCCAAAATGTTCCTTTCGGAATAATTTTTAATACTTTTATACATTCTCTATTGATTTCAACTGGTGTCCTTGTAGTCTTTAAAATTAGGAGGGTGTAGAAAGCAAAGACTTTCAATCAAACCTCCAGCTAATCGTTGGGCTCTTGCTATCTAAGTTTGGGTAATTAGGATTAAATAATACTTTAAACATTTTACATTGGTTAATTTTTAATACGAAGTTTGAGGGATAATATAATATCAGATACATATATATTGTAAAAAATAGAAAATTGAGAGAAAATTAGGAAAAATAAAAACAAAAAATTGATTATTATTGCATATATATATAAAAAAAAGTATGATGATAGTGCAAAATAAATGATAAGAATATTGAGCCAAATATATAAACCAAGTTTTTTTTTTTTTTAATGTGGTGTGTGTATAAAAATAAAGGGGGTAAAAATAATGATTGGCCAGTGGAGGAAGGTCCAGATTTTCTTAATTTTTGCCCAGACCCATGGTAGGGGTGCAAAACAAGCAAGGACAGGAGTGCAAAGAGGAATTTCGTTGGGCCCCCAAACGAAAGCCTCCTTGAGGCTTCTGCCTCTTCAGAATCTCATTTCCCTCCAAATGCAAATTGGAAGGGTGAAACTTGGCAAAGAGACTGGGTGAAGGAGGGGCGCCAACCCGCGGAGGCTCGACGGCGTTGGCTCGCATGCGACGGAGAACCTGCGGCGGCGGTGTTTGGAGGCGGCAAGAAACTGCGCACGGTGGCGCAGGTTCGCGAAGGAGGGAAGAGCGGTGACCATCTTCGAACTGCTCTTCGAATTTGGGATTTTGTTTTGGGTTTGGCAGGTAAAGTATTTGAAGAATTGCAAGGGATGAGAATTTTCAAAGAATAGCATGGTTGATTTTCTTTATGTTCTCTCTGTAATTCTTGTTGCCTCTTTCTCTCTATCTTTCTGTGTTTCATTTTGTAAGTTTTAATTGAATGTGATGCAGATGGGAAAATAAAGCAAAGAAAATAAAGAAAACGGAACAGAGAATACAGTGTTAAAACATACGTGAGCAGCACGAATCACCAAATTGTAATGAATCTTCGTTCTTCTCTCAATTGCGCTTGTTGAATTCTTTCAATTTTTTGAGCTTTTCGAATGAGAAGGAGGATGAGAGTAATCTCTTTGTATGAACTCAGTAAAAAAAAGAAAGTGAACTGAGTTAATTCAATTCTCTCTTTTTAAATTTCAATCTGAAAATTGAGTTATGTGTGAGGGAACAAGAGAAGTAATGAGGGAGAGGGGTGTGAAAATAGGATTTGGGGAGGTGTAAGGATGGTCCGGCCCAAAAAAAGTAGTGAGAATTAGAATGTAATGGTTGCAAACAACAAAACTTCCGAGGAGTAAAGCCTGTGGATTGGCCTTAACTCCAATTTTAACTTTTTTTAATCGTTGGGCCATGCTTTCTTTTTTTCCTGTTATTTCAAAAACAAAAATAAAATAAAATTTTCTAAAATAAAATGAAAATGATAAACATGAACTATTTATTTTAATAAAGAAGATAAAAACTTAACTTAAACCATGTTTTTGCATATATTTTTTTCAAGAGAAAGAAGAAAAAAATAGATAAAACAAAAAAGAATATTTTTGTATTTTTCATGAAACTAAGAAATAAAATTCAAATCTGAATAAACCATAAAATTTAAATTAAATGATTGATTTTTAAAAATTTTTAAAAACAATTCTTTTTCTTAAATGAAATTGGGTGTTGGCATGAAACCTAGTTATATTATGTTAAAAAAACACCAAAAATTGACATATTTTTTTGTATAAATTTTTTAGAAATTGTAAACTATCTTAATTGAATATACCACCATATCTTCTTTTCTTCTTACAAAAAAAAATTAATAATTTTAATTTAATATCATTAAACTTATTCATATGATCATTTAAAAATCAAGACAGAATATTATAAAAAAAAATCTTTTAAAACTTTTTTAAATCCTAATTCATACACCTCCTAAATTTTTAAGATGTTTATATGACAGTATGATAACAAATTGAGTGTAACAGATAACAAATTGAGTGTAACAGATAAGTTTCTCCACTTTTGAGCTTATAGGAGTGCCTAATTTGTAGAATTTGAACATGCCACCACAACCAAATATTGTGCTATATACATAGTTTAAGTAAAATTATGGAATCTTGTATATTATCTAACCAAAAGCAAAAAAGTGACCAGATACCTAATTTGATCTGACTCATTCAACTTTCCTAGCTATTTATATTATAGGTTCAAATCAAAAGTAAAACATCATATGGGGCAAACTGAGTTGTCTCCTAATTAACTACAAGTTGTTCTCTTAATTGGTTTCTTTGTGCTTTTCAAATGCACACTTCTTATGTGGAAAGGTGGTAGATATTTTAAAAATAAAGAGTTTATTTAACCTTTTAATAATAAAAGGATTAAATGAATAAAATAAATAATAAAGTAACAATATAAAGTAGGATTGAGTGTATAATTTATTTGATGAAAAAGTTGATATGATGTTAAAACTTTATATTGAGTGCAGGACTCATGAAATTTTAAGACAACTAATTTTTTATGCTCTTGAAATCTATATAAAAATGTTCAATTGACTAAACTTATAACATTGTTGAATCTTGGATAATGGTTAATATTGTTATTTCAATTCCTAACAGTGATGGTAAAACAAGAAATATATTCAGGAGAACTTCACATAGGTTATACTCTTAATTTCTTAATTATTGGATTAATTAATTAAAAAATATCTTCATCAACATAATTTCATCCTCTTTCACATAGATTTTATGATGAATATGTATGTTTCAATAGTAGTTACTTGGTTGGTTGTTATCTAATATTAGTTAAGAACACACGTATTCCCAAACTTCTTCCGTTAAGTTTTTGGTGTTGTATATTAGAAAAAATGAACTAATTCACACACACCACATAATATTTATAAATTTACAAAAATCCCAAAAATTTCAACCATGACCAATTACTCATATAAACTTATGTTTCCTCTCAAAATATTTCTAATAAAACATATGATATACATTTAATAAAAATTATTCAATATCGTTTATTCATGACTATATTTAGTTTCTACTCGGCACGTGAAACTAGAAAGTTTAGTTGTTTCACAGAATTCAAAATGAAGCACCAACCTTCCTGAGATAATACAAAATTTCATTAATTTGTAGGTAAAAGATACTTCATTGGAAGATGATTAATAAAATAAAACTTCATAAGATACCGACAAAAAAAAAGGTAGGTAGGAGATGAAGTTAATATATACAATGTGTGATGTGTGTTTTTTTACATTGTCCAGAATAAAAGAGAGTAAAAAAACGTCGAAATATGTTTTGCACGTGGGATACTTTAAAAACTTATTATATTAGAACCCAACTAATTATTATTTTATCAACTAATCTTTTAAATAAATATATAGTCAGTCACGTTTTTTAAAACAATATATTATAAATTACTTCTTATATTTTACATAATCACTATTATAATTTTTTTTTAAATATAGAAGTAATATGTATATATAACTTTTAATAAAAATGAAAATTAATTTAAATGCATTATTACTATAACAGGTTGAGTTTGATTGAGAAGACTCGTAGGTCCCAAAGTAGAAAAACCTGCTCCATATGATGCAATGCAGATTGTAGTTACATTGTACGGCGTTGTTCGCGTATAGTACCAAACAAATGTTCGCACATGATTGGGCACTCAGAAAGCTGTTTTATTGTTTAAAGTACTAACCCTAATGTAAATAAAAAATTGTCATATACTAAATTTAGTTATTATTTTTCAATTATCTTTTATGTCATTATATTTTTAATGATATTTTTATGTATGGGATCAATTTTTAATATAAATTATTTCAGAAAAATGTTATGAATTGATTAGTGAAAAGTAGCTAACCTTAAAATATAATTATGTTTGGAGATTTTGTTGTTATCATTAATAAACTTAATAATGTTTATTAAATGATGGAAGTAACAACAAAAATACTAATACAGTTGAAGAAATAAAAAATAAAAAAAATAGGTCCTATGATAGTTGTTCCTTTGATTCAGGGTCACATTTCTCTCTTTCTCTCTCCCTCTAATGTTCTGACAACATGGACTGCAAGCACAGAACTCTCCGCCACTCTCTCTCTCTTCATCAATATTTTCAAGGCTCTCAAGACCACCCTTCAATTTTGGACCCCTTTCATACCCTTTGCAACAACTCACTTTTCCATTTCCTACATCTTTCTCTCCACCTTCTCTTCTCCTACACATTTTTTCTCCTCTTCTGTTTACCTGTTCAATCTTCTTTCTTCCATTAAGATCTTTTGGGTGACTGAAAGCTTCTGTCTTTCTTTCTGCATTGCTTTTCCTCCGAGGTAATTGTGATTGCCCTTATGGGTCTGGTCCCGATGCTCCGTTTTGTCTGTTATATCAAAGCTTTGAATTCGTCTTTGTTTTCTGGGAATTTTCTGTGATTCTGAATTTTAATTTATTGGGTTGTTTTTGTTTTTAAGTGTGGCTCTGCTGAAACCGTTAATGATGGGTTTTTGTTCCCGTTTGTCGTGAGTTTGGGGTGGTGTCTTCTAGGTTTATTCAAAATTTGTAGTCTTTTTCCCATTGGTTATTAAATAGCAACGTGGCCCTCTTGGGTGATTCATGTTCCCCCTGTTTCCTTGTTTCCTTTGCGTTTAATGCTTTCAGGAACAAATTGGCGTGCATGTATTTTGTTAGTGCTACGAATGCAGAACCGAAATTTCAGCTTTGTGCGTGGGTTTATTTTTGGTTTGTTCTTGTACTGCTTGTTGTGGATCTTGGAATTCTGAATGTCTTCTCTTTGGTTCACCATGTTTCAATTTTGTTTATATACTGTTAAATTGCAGTGGTTCTGTTTCTTGCCCAAAAGTGTTGTGGTTATTTGAATTATACGTGTTTCATTGGCTGAATTTGCCCCCCTCACTCCCCCCTTCCTTTTTTTACTTTACTGTGTTTTTGGGTTCAATCCTTTGTTTGGTTTTATATTTTGTTGGGTGGCTTTTCAATTTTTACTTCTTTGGGTTGTTCTCCATTCTAGAGGAGAAGATGTCTCAAATGGTGTGACTTTAACTGCAGTATGTCTCTCAATATCGGGAGTGGAGCTTGATTGGTAATTGATATTAAGGAATAAGATCTCATTCTACGCACTAAACGAAAGGGGTTCTGCAAATGCTAAATTTTGGCAGGTCCAGAAATCAGTCAAGGACAGCCAGAGCTACAACAATGGGAGGTATAATTCTGTCCTCTAAATTTGAGCACAAATGATGATATGACCAACTTTTTATATTTTTCCCTTCGAATGAAGCTTGGTTGCTTAAAAGTATTAATCAGTTTGAAAATGGGAAAGCTTTACCTTTTGTATGACAATAGGATAGACCAGGTGGGTATATAATTGACTACATAAGGTGTTTGTGAGTTCATGAATTGTCAATCTCCTGTAATTTGTTTTGTGTTTTGTTATTATTTTGCCCCACTTGTCATTGTCATATAACTGGTGTTTGAAAATGTAGTTTCCATTTTTTTGTCCTTTAGGTTTGGATTATCCAGATCCAAAAAGGAAGGGCAATTTTGTTGGGAAAGTATTTCTTGCTGCTGTGTTAACGACACTATGCATTATCATGATCAAGCGATCTCCATCTTTGAATTCCTCTAGTCCGGTAATCCTTATACCATTGATACCATTAAAATGCTACACACTATTATTTTGGTCAACTACATATGTTACTAGTGCATCGGTTATGCTTGTTGTATCTGTATATTAGATTTTGTTGTTTATTGTAGTTGGTGTTATAATACATTTGTACCTAGCTACAAGACCTGGGAGATAAGGGTATAAATCCAGTTACACATATGACCACAATGCAACAGATACACAAATCCTGTTTAAGTTTCTTTGGCTTTTTTATCATAGCATATTTGAAAGATGCATTAAAAATTGTTTAGTTGTTGTTCACCAGTGTTTTTAGGGAGATGAGAAAGATACAAAGAAACTAGAGGAAAGAGGAATCATGGAGAGTTGTTATATGGGGTTTACTTTTTAGTTATAATTTTCTTCATTCACTAGCTCAATGTTCTTGCCACTTTATGTATCTAATTCAACTGTACCTTTTTTCTTACCACTTTTGTGAATTTTATTTTGTTTATTTCTCCTCCCTTTGCAGTTTGCCATACGCGAACCTGGTGTCACTCATGTTTTAGTAACAGGAGGTGCAGGATTTATTGGTTCACATGCTACTCTAAGACTTCTGAGGGATAATCATCGTGTCACCATAGTAGTATGTCTATTCATAAAAGTTGATTCTCTGTTGAAGTCAAATGCACTGCTCAGTGTATTGCTACAGATCTAACATTTTCTTTTCTGGCAGGACAATCTTTCGCGAGGAAATTTGGGAGCCGTAAAGGTTCTTCAAGAATTATTTCCTGAGCCTGGAAGGCTTCAATTTATTTATGCTGACTTGGGAGATCAAAAATCTGTATGCTTACATTGTTTGTTACTAGAAATACTTTGGTGTCACTTTTTTTTGTTGTTATTTTGACATTTGCGGGGAAGGCCCTTGAAAGATTGTTTATTTGACTGGTTATCAGGTTAATAAAATATTTTTGGAGAACAAATTTGATGCTGTGATGCACTTTGCTGCTGTTGCATATGTGGGAGAAAGCACTGTGGATCCTCTTAAGTAAGCACTTCTGGATTTTGTTCATTCATATTAATCTGTGCAGAATAAGTTGTGAAAGTAGCACTTATGCTCAGTTTCTAATTTTCACCATCTATATCTAAGTACCGAAAATCTAGCATTAGCTTTTAGATACACGTTGACATTTTAAGCATTATTTGAATTGACACACAGATTTTTATTATGGTCTTGCCTTTGTCAATAAATTCACGCATTGAGACAAAAGTGTGATGAAAGATACATGTGTATTTCTGATAATATATTGATTATAATATTTCTATTTACTGTTCGATATTGTGGATAAGAACTTCAAAGACAAACTATGGTTGTTCGTATTGAAATAATGTTTGCAATGAATACCAGACTAGTGATAGATAAGTTGGACTATTGCTACTCTATATAGTGATAGAGGATGTTTTTTGTTTTAGTACACCCATATTTGCTATTGCTACTCTAAGAATGCAATATGTTATTGATATTGCTATTCTTTGTAATTAGATATGATTTTGTTGAGAGAGTTGGGCAATTTGTTGTTACAAGAATGATATTTTATGGTTGGATTGACCAATTTCAGTTTTACTTTATTAATAATTTTAATTTATGTCTAATTTTCTTGTTTGCTAGGTATTATCACAATATTACATCAAACACGTTGTTGGTATTGGAGGCTATGGCTAAACATGATGTGAAGACATTGATATATTCTAGTACATGTGCAACATACGGGGAACCTGAAAAGATGCCCATTACAGAGGAAACGAAGCAGGTGGGAATCCAAGGGTAGTTGAATTGTGGGGGTTGATTGAGAACATTTTATGTTTTTCATTACATCCTGAATTGACTTTACTGCTCGAGGAGATTTGGTGTTAACATTGATGTTCTATTTCTATTATAGGTCCCAATAAATCCATATGGGAAGGCCAAAAAGATGGCAGAAGATATCATCCTTGATTTCTCTAAAAACTCAGACATGGCAATAATGATCCTGAGGTTTGTATTTTGGATTTACATATTTCCCTTCATGTTAACTAGCTTTGTATGTCTTATTCTACGTGCCCTTTGTTGCAACAGTTGTAACTTAAAGTGATTCTTACTGTATCTGAAATATATGGAAACCTTGCAAATGGGATTCCATGATCGTGTTATTGATCCATTTAGTCAGTGCACATTTTGGGAAAGTTTTATGGAGCTTCCGACATGTTCCTTTATATGCTGAAAACACACAAAAATATTATTGTATTTGGATTGTTGGCTTTTTCCCACCTCATGTTGTTTGGAGTATTGATACATATACAGTTTAAGGTTTAACTATGGATTAGTTAAAGATATTTTAGAATTATCTGTGCTGGTATTCTTTACAAGTTTTCTTTGGGAAACCACCAGATACTTCAACGTGATTGGATCAGACCCTGATGGAAGATTGGGTGAGGCTCCTAGGCCTGAACTGCGAGAGCAAGGTCGAATATCAGGGGCCTGCTTTGATGCTGCTCGTGGTATTATACCTGGTATAAAGGTATGCTGATACTGAAATTTTCATCTTTTTCTTGTAAGGCTGAAAAGGAATTCTTTATAGAAGTCAGTCAGACTATGTTTGGATATATAATGATAAGTGGAATAGAATGGAATGAAACGGGATTAAATGGAGCAAAGATTTCATTTCATTGTTTAGATATCATAGAATTGGTGAAAAAAGTAAGCTTTTTCCTTCCTCCCACTAAAACCCCCTTCCCCCAAATTTGAGGGGAAGAAATGGTGTTGGATGGAATGGATTCAAATGCATTCATTCAAGTTTCATTCCATCCCAATCTAATGCCGAAGACCTAGTGGATGAGGGTTTGTGAGTTCCTGTACAAATCTTAAAGGGATTTAGCCATACAAGTCCATTGAAATGCTTTGTAAGCTTAAACATTTAATTTTCTGGTACTTGGAAATCCTGAGCGTCAAGAACAACTTTTCTTATACTTATTATATATAACTTGCTCAAATGGTCTAGATGATTATGTCATAAACTTGTGTAGTAACATCGAATTCATTTCACGTAGTACTTGCAGTGTGTTCATTGGGTGATGCCACTTTGCAGGTAAGAGGAACAGACTATAAGACGGCTGATGGAACTTGCATACGAGATTATATTGATGTAACTGACCTGGTTGATGCTCATGTGAAAGCTCTGGAAAGGGCACAACCTGCTAAAGTTGGGATCTACAACGTTGGCACTGGAAAGGGTAAGTTAAACACTTGGATCATGAACATGCTTTAGGGGACATTTGGTTCGGAAAACGTTTTCTGCTCTCAGTTTATTTCCTGTTTTCTGAACTTATGTAGGATAAACTGAAAACAGAAAATGCAACTGTAAAAAGAGTAATAAACAAAAAGAAAATTGTTTTGAAAATCCATTTTTTTAAGACAAAATAATGTAAAAGCAGAAAACATATTCTGAAACCAAACCAAATGACCTTGTACGTTTCATTGGTACCACATTTTGTAGTTGTCTGAAGATTGTTATGTGGGGTTTATGTTTTACTAGGTAGTTCAGTGAAGGAGTTTGTGGAAGCTTGTAAGAAGGCGACAGGGGTGGACATCAAAGTGGAGTATCTTCCTCGTCGTCCTGGTGATTATGCTGAGGTGTACAGTGATCCAAGAAAGATCAAACGTGAACTGAATTGGAGTGCTAAGCACACTGATCTTCAAGAGAGTTTGAAGATTGCATGGAAATGGCAGAAAGCTCATCGTGATGGTTATGGAGTTCCAAATGAAATGCGTTGAATTACTTGGAATTCTACATAGCAGAAGACTAGATGAAACCCCGGCAGCATCCATGCCAGCCTCACTTCTATTTATATGTTAGAAAATAGGGGTTCATATTTTTTTTTTTTTCCTTCTTTTTTACGAATTTGTTCTTAGGGAGCATGTAGTCCATTCGTTACATGTATTCACCATATAATATGATTCAATAATATAATGCTGAGGCTCTATTATACCTTTTCTCCATATCCTTACAATCATATGTATACTCCTTAAACCTCAGTTTTGTGAAGTTTTAAAATCTTTTTTTTTTAAGATAATATCAGACTTTTATTACTTCTCGTACCAAGTAAACATAGTTGTATCGAGAATACTTATGATGCCATGTAAGTGGATCAAATCATTTTACAATTTTTAATTACGTTTTACTAATAGTGTACGGACAAGATCAAATATACTTTCATTATCAGTTATGCCTTCTACTATTTTCAAGGGTTTTTTTTCTCCCCGTCTTTACGAGTAAAACGGTGCATGTACAAATAAGACATTCCAACTAAATTAACTGCATTTTATTTAAAATTAAATTTGAATTTAATTTATTGTAACATTTTTATTGATATAACAGAAGAGAATAGAGTGAAATGTCAGAATTAAAGGTACGAGAAATGTGTACAAAACTTAAGTATGCAACTAGTTTTTGTAGCATAAAAAAATTTGCAAAAGTCAATCAGGAACAATTAAAAACCATGCCTATTCTAAATGGCTGAAGCAAAAGAAGATTATTTTTTTTACTAGTTTAATTATGTTTTCTTTTTCTTTAAAATTTGGAATAATTTTTGTTTCAGTTTCTAAATTTAAAAAAAAAAAAATTGGTCCTTCAAAACTAAAAAGAAATTTTTAGTCCGTACAGAAATTAAAAATAATTTTAAATCTTAAACTCTTAATCTTAGGTCAGAAATCCTAAAATTCTAATTTTAATATCTCAAATTTAGTGTTTAAAAACTGAAATCTTAATTTTATGAGACATTTTTTTTTTTTTTAAAATTGACTGACCATAACTGAAATTATCCCAAAATTTATGTCCTAAAAACACAATTAATCTCTAATCAATAAAACATAAGAATTTTTATTTTATTTTGAACAAAAAACTTATTTTTCTTTTTCTCTCTTCCCAGGTTTTTTATTCTAAATCCTAATTGATTTATTTATTTTATTAGCTTATAAACTGAAAAAAATCAGATTTATAAGGTATTAGCTCCTTCTCACTATATGTGGTTCATATAAAAAAAATTCTTAACTCTAAAAAATATATCTACTGATAAGCTTCATATACAGATGATAAACAATAAAACAAAAATGTTTATAATTTTTTTAATGTTCATGTATTCATTAACTAACTATAACCCAGATCATTCATACATTATTCTAAGTACAAATTTATAATTCTTATGTTTTTGTAACGTAAGAAAGTTATTACATGTACGATAATCATTGGGATTTGTTAGTAAAAAAAATACATCATAATTGTATGACAATATACAACGTGTTTATCTCTACAGATCCAGTTTATTCAAACAAAAAAAAAATATATATATATATATATGTGTGTGTGTGTGTGAGAGAGAGAGAGAGATTATTTGATAGTAGTTTTTGTGTTATTATAATCACATGTGGAGGAAATCGTTCTTAGACCGAAAATAAAAACATAATTTGTAATTTTTATAAAATTTTAAGACTTTGTATGTATGTATTTTGAAAAGTTAAAATTTCATAATATTGTATACAGGTATGTTTATAATATATATATATATATATATATATATATATATAGACGTTACTATAAGTATTAAAGTAATGACACATAATTCTTTAATGTGAATTCTTGGTCATCTAATTTTTTTACTTTTAATTTTTTTCATATAATTTTATATGGAGTTATTTTTTCTATCTTTTTTTATGTATATGAGGACTGTGCAGTCCATGAGACTTATTTTTGTAATTACTAAGAGGTGATATTATATGTTGAGTGGTTTCTCCATTTTCTTGTTTCATTGTCAATGTTTCTTTCTTAAACTGATATTATGTGTGCTTGTCGTCCTTGTAATTAATTCAATATGTATGCAGGCTTAAGACTTTTGAATGACTTAGCTTTTGTGCATTGTCTCTTTTGGTTTACAAATTTGTGGTCCATTATTTCGTTGTCTAATATAACAACAAAATTCAGACACCGATTAATGATATCATACAATTCATTTATTTCCGCATCTCTTTAATTACAATTTCATCCGTACGATTTGACTACAATTTGCATATTGTTTTGCATAGTCTTTCTTTCCATATATATATATATATATAATATAGAAAAATATGTATAAACTTTCACTCCACATGTATTTTGAAAAAAAAAAACATGTATTTTGAAAAAAAAAAAGTAGAGAGAAAAAATATAGGTTTTTTTACCGAATGGTGCAGTTTCCTCTGGATATGACCAATTCTTTTTATTTGCTGTAATGAATAGATTGTTATCGATATATAACTTCAATGTAAAATAATACAACTAATGTCACGTACAAAAATTTTAGTTGTATTAACTTTACATGTTTAAAATAAAATTTTGTACTTGTTTTACAACTTTTGTTATGAGTTTTAAATAAAAGTGGTATTCTTATATCACAATTTTAGTTTTATTGGTGATACATAAGTTCTTTTAAGTAAAGTCATAACACGGCTTACTCAAAGATTACACTCTTACCGTGAAAAAAATATATGTAATAAGCAAAGAAAAGAGAAATAAAAGGTAAAATGAAAAAAAAAATGTACAAATATAATTACTCATGCAATATTACTTTAAGTCTATTATGTTGATTTATTTACTATAAATTATTTTCATAGTCTTTCTTTCCAAATATATATATATATATATATATATATATATATATATATATATATATATATATATATATATATAT
>Ga0209700_102550_pt1 | contig 36536 bp, 18 predicted proteins | sample SiratroredBW_FD_187528 | JGI IMG/M metagenome (GOLD analysis project Ga0209700, IMG submission 187528) | Root nodule microbial communities of legume samples collected from California, USA - Siratro red BW (SPAdes) (version 2) | ecosystem: Host-associated > Plants > Roots > Nodule | place: USA...
ATTTAAAAAAAAAAAAAAAAAAAAAACTTTTCTTAGGACACCTCTTCTTTCCACACCTAACTCAACTTTCAATTTTTTTTCCTTCCCCAATTGGTTTGAAATCCATGCATATGGATGACTGTTTTCTCTCCTTTTATATTAATTTATTCAATTAAAAGTATTTGAGTTATATTTATTATATTATTGATAAAGTATTTTAAAATTTATTCTATATATTATTATTTATGTTATTTAATTTTATTAACAATATATTTTAATGGACGATATATAGTATAAGAAATCATTTTAATAAAAATTAAAAAAAAATATTTTTATTATATTTGTAAGAAAATATAAACTTGATTAAAAAATTATTTTTAGATACTAATTTTATGCTCATAAAGTGTATTGATAGTTTCTTTTATTAAAAAATAAATAAAAACTAGTTATTGTGGATGGAAGAGATCATATGCATATAATGAATTTAGGATGGAAAACTTCATCACATCAGATTTGGGATATCTAAAGAAGATAGTTGCAGCTCCAGAAAATTTCTAATTAATTTCTATATTCTAGCATTTTGTTTAATAAACTACCGTGTGTTTTGTAAGTATTTACGATAATAGTATACTATGTTATTTGGTTTAGAAGTGGATTAAGATTTTAAAATAATATTATATTATATGTTTTGTTTGTAATTTGTAATTCTGCTTTGGAATTATATTGACATATTGGTTAAGATCATGTTAAATTTTAATGTGATTTGCTAGTTATATTTTCCTTTTATCATTTTATGTGTAATTTAATAATAATAATAAATTAATTTGAACTAAAATATGTGTTATTGTTTACAAATTTAACTTAAGTACTATTTTAAATTAATAAAATTGAATTTATTCATTTGAATATTTAAAATTGTCAAAATAGTTGTTAGAAAAAGATTTAATAGATTAAGTTACAATTTGTTTTATTTTATGTTCCAAAGTGATAAATCTATTACTTATTTCAATTTTAAAGGTGAAATGCAAAATATTGAGTCCTATTTATATAAATGACCTCCCCTTAAAATTATGATGCAGGTTAATAAAAGACTTATTATTCTATCATTCACGTTTAGTATTTAATTAAGACATGCATGTATTTTATTTTGAAAGATGTTATCCAAGTCTATATAATTTGAATAAAAATCCAGTTCAAATCTAAAAAATAGGTTGAAATTAAATCCAAATCCACAGTTTGTTAAAGAACTAATTTGGATTTTATAGATCTAAATCTAAATAATTGGACTATATTATTCTATTTTGAATTCACATTTTCTAAAATTGATTATTTTTGTAAGTTTTAAATATTTGTCACACTAATAAAATTTTTTATTATTAAAATATTTTTTCCTGTTTTTTCAATCTTATTTTTTTAGCATTTTAAAATTATCTTACCTTTTTACTTTTAAAAATAATTATATTTTATTTTTTATATTTTCTACTTATTTCGACGAAATTAAATGTTGATAATATTCATTATATTAAGATTAAAAATATAATTAAATCCTTTAATAATAATTGGAAAAAAATTCAGTAAAATAAAACTACTTAATTTTTACTAAGTCATATAATAAGACTAAGTTACGATTTTAGCTTCCCTTAAATTTCTGGGCCTCAAACTTTATTCTTCTATTTATGTGATTTTAGTCCCTAGCTTAGTTTCAATATTTTATAGTATGTTCATTAAAAATATAATAAAGTAGAATTTAATTAATTAGAGTATTAAAAAAACATATACGAAATTTAAGATTAAATCATAATTGTAATTTTTTTTAAGATGTGAACAATAAAATCATAAAAAAAATAGAAAACATAATTGGGAAAAAATTAAAGTGAACTAAATTTTCCATTTATGCTCGTAATAATTTGAGTTTTAGCAAAATAAATTGATTTTTTTTTATTGCAACGATAAAGTTTCAACTACTCCAACAACGATTCTAAAAAATTTCCAATTGTTGGTTGACATGCAACCCTTTGATCGTTAAAATTAAGATTGTCAAATTGGTAATAAATAAATAATTCGTGGATATGGAGAATGAAAAAAAAAAAAAAACTTAGGCTATGTAAGAATGTTTAATTAGTTTTTATTTTTTTCTTTAACTAGATAAAAACGTTGTTTGGTTAGCAAGCTACTTTTACTATTTCTCTAGTATTTTTTTTTTTAAATGTTACTTGAAATATGGTCTCTTACAATATAACTTTTATTTTTTTTTGTACTTATTCTTCTTTATTTATAAACTATTTATTAAACTTCCCTTTTAATATTTTCTACCTAAGGTATGTTTTAGTACATATATACTTAAAAGATAAAATTCTATTATTTCTTATATAAGATAATTTTTTATATTTTTATTACAGAAGATATTCGAAATAATAGATAATAACTAGTTTTTTATATTCAATATTACATTATTTACTTAAATCGTTATTTTATTTCCAATATCTGTTTCATCATTTTTATATTAAACTTAATAGTGTTTTATATGCTCTTTTTTCTTAAATTATATTAATTGAAGTATGAGATCTATTTAAAAGTATATTTTACTTTATTTTAAATTCGATTGATAATTCTTTTAAAATATAGCTTAAGAAAATATACATAATATAAAAAGTACATAATAATTATCAGCGAAATACATAATTAAAACAGTTACTTTATAAATAAAAAAATTACAAAATTTAAAATTACCATATATATTTCTACCATTTGACATTTTTCAGCTACTATAACATAACTTTATCAAACACATGATAAGCTAACTGAATAACTTCAGCTACCAATTTTCAATTGTCACCCCCAATTAACGTTTAATTTTTAGCTAGCTTTTAAATTAATTGAGCTTTAAGCATACAACACAGGCATTTTGTTCCTATTCAAAATTTCTTATGGAAGTAATTGTTACATTATTTGCTTCCCAGAAACTAACACTTGAAACTTTTTTAGAACGCCTGAGATAACCAAAAAACCAACCATGTGAAAGAGTTTGCTGACCTGTAGTTCTGCAGTATTGAAAAACTACTAGTCTAAACAGACGCCATAATGTGATGTGAAATATTAAATGCAAGTGTGGACCCTAATGGCCCACTCAACAAATTCAAAGGAATAAAATCAAAAATAGGTTTAAATGGAGATTTTTGTAGCCTTGCAATGGAGCTAATAATGTCTGGAGCAAGGAAAAATAATGCAATGGAAAAAATTATAACGCTTCTTGAAGATATCTCCTCTCATACAAACCAATTACTTGATCAGCCACAGCCCACATAATGGCCTGTCCTGGTGGGATCCTCATTAGCCGAGGCAACAGACCTTTCCATAAGGCAAGAAGTCCTTCTTCGGCATATATTGTTCTAATGGCATGGGTCATACCCTTGTATTTCAGTTCACCACCTTCTCGGCTTTGAGCCATCAACCTTGTTTTCACTACATCAAATGGACCAGTACAAATAGGACCTGCTGTGCCTGCAAGGAATCCAGAAATCATAGATTGCCATGGTTGGAGGACTTTCCCATCCCCTTCATGCTTCTTCCACAAAAGCACATCAAAAGCATTTTTGGCAGTAAACATGGCAGATTGGTTTGTCCCATTACGCATCACAGTAGGAGCAACACCTGCCCAAAGACCCCGAAATCCTTCTTCTCTGATAATCATTCGAGCACAGTGAACAGGACCTTTATATTTCAAAAGCTCGGGGCTTAGACCTTTCTGCTGCTGCAATCTTATCTTCACAACCTGCAATAAGACGTGATACAAACATGAACCTCACCATGACAAAAACCAAACTATGTGCAGATGTTTGCTATGATAGGTATGTTATATGCTGAACAGCCACGCTATTAGGCTACTCCTATAGTAATAATAAAAAGGTATCATCCACTGCTGCAATCAATTTGGGCAACTAGGAAGTAAGAAGCATCTGAACAAGATAAACATTTTTAGATAAATTTAGCAGTAAAAATATAATCTGACAAGACTAACTAAAGTGATTACAAGGCTTTATTTTATTTAATTTTTATGCATAAAGGTTTAGGAGAGGAGTTGCCTTAATGCAAGGTCAGGCTATGCTTCAAGGCCTTAAAATGCGCTTACAAATGATCTGCCACTGAGAGCTCACTAGCTGTAATCAAATCCAAGACCATTTCCTCGGTGCTATTGATTGAATCAACTCTTGTAAGGTGAGGATTAATTAATGAACTATGACCTCCTACCGTTGAAATTTTATTAATTCAAAACTTACCATGCACTAGAAAAATCTAAAATAATTATTGAACAAAGTTTCCTTCTAGTTCTGACCCCAATTCAAGGAAGGGAAATTTTTCATTCTCCTTCTCTGATCTGGTATCCATAAACACAGGTGACAATTTTTTCATTTGATTGACCAATCAATTCCTTCATACTTCAAAAGTCTGTTAATTGTATAGGTAAATGATAGGAATGAGCATAAATTAAAAATCTTATATGTTCATACTCGTTAAAGTTTTCTTGATCATGTTGAAAATAAAGAAATGTTAGCTACCTAATTTTGTAGAATTCTTTTATATGATACTATATCTCCTAGTGTGTGGCAGTGATATGGTTGAATTTCAATCCTAGAGGATGATTATTACCCCCTCTTATATACTGTTTTTTGGCACTCTCTTGAATGTGGGACTTGGGTATTCCCAATACAGTACTATTATATTGATAATAGAGCAAGTAAACTTGGTTTTGGTCTAACTCAATCCTAAAAAACAGCTTCAAAGGTGAGAATTCTCCCCTTATAAACTGTATTTTAATACTATCTCTAGTTAATGTGCGATTTGGATTTTTCCCAATAACCATTTTTTAGTGAGATCCAGAGTAAATTAAGTGAGGAAGAAGAACAAGATTATAACTCAGGTACCATTATGAAGAGGCACAATAGAGTATGAACTTTCTTCCGCTTTTGGAAACACTATGAAACACATTTTCCTGTCAATGGAGAAGATTCAGACACAGACAACGCCAAATATGGAACAACTTGGGATGTTAGATATTTCAGCACAGATTATTTGGCTTGTCAATGGTGCCGATTAACTGAGACCATTCTTCTCCAAACACCTTGGCACTTGAAAAAGACTAGATCAGAAATTGCTTGCTACAGAACAAAGGCCGTGATATTGTTTTGACTTTCAGGATACATACAATACAACAACAGAGAATCTTGTTGAAGTGCAGTAAGCAAGATCATCGAGCCTTTTAATGCTTGATCGGAAGCAGAAGAATTGGAGCAGCAGATGGGGAAGGATGAATCAAACTCAAATGGGTGAAGGAAAAAACAGAAGCTTGCGAATCAAGCAGCAGAAGAGCAAAAAAAGAATGAAATAAAATAAAAATAAAGTTAGTGCCACATGTTAAAATCAAGAAAATTATAATAATCAAACGGTAAAAACAAATGGCAGAGTAAAGTTGGTTCCACAACATTAGACAATCTGCTCCCTATTAAAGGTAGAGAAATCATCAAGCCTTAATCTTTTATAGAGAGATGCTCTTTATAAAGAACCAATTGCAATGGCTAAACTCTAACTAACTTGACAGAAAGCACAACTATTAGACAGGGACAGCTAACTAACTACAGATACATGAGAGATTGATAGGAGCAGCAGCCTCGACAAGAAACCACAGGAGAGTCCGATAGCAGCAGCACGAGAGTGTTCAACAATTGGAGAATGAGAGGCCCAAGAGATCCAACATTAAGCCTAACCGGTAGACTGATTTTGTTTATTATAAATGAATTAAATAATTAATGACTCAGATAGTTCTAGATGAGGTTTATTATGATGCTGTTAGTAGGGAGGACCTTTGTTAGAAAGTGGCGCTCGTCTTCTATGCATTACCTATTATAAATGAGTGAGAATTCAATCCAATTTCCTTTCTTCTATTCCTATTAGAGATCTCACTTAAGCCTACAGTACATGCTTTTAACACTAATCAATGTAACCACCTACATAACTGTTGTTTCTACAATCAAAGAGGAAATGAGATTAGATTGTTTTTACATAAACTATTAGTTGTTGTTTCGTAAGATATCTTCAAAGAGTTTATTGAAATGAACTGAAAACAAATCATGAACATATCATAAGCTATTTTTATAAACTTCCTCATTGCTTTTGCTTGATTATTACTTTAGCTCAAATGTAACATAATAACAGTATACAGAAACTCGAGTAATTACTGATTGCATGTTAAACAAGATAAAAGGCTCAGACCTCAAATGGCGTGACAATAACAATAGCCTCAAGCACTCCAGCACCAAACCCAGAAAGGAACCGGCCATAGCCACTAAGCTTGCCGGTCTCAGGGTCCTTAAACGCCGATTGAAGTAGAGCATTTGAGCCCATTCGAAGTGCATACTTCAAGGTCAAATGTGTGGCAAAAGGGGTCAATCCTTTCCACAAAGCCCGCACACCTTCTGTTCGAGAAATTGTGGCACCACAGTGCAATATTCCCTTGTAATTCCCCGACCTATCGAGCTGCAATCTGGTCTTGATCACATCAATGGGTTGTAGGCAAGAAGCCTCCACTATTCCTCCAAGTGAGCCAGAAAGAGCCTTCATGTAGGGTGGGATCGTTTTCCTTGGATGCAAGTTGGCGTTACCTTGTGCATCATCCTGGTTCATGATTGACGCAGATTTAAGTTCTTCTTCACCTACAACCTTCAGCGAGTTCAATTGGACATTAGAGAAAACCCAAAACGACGCTGTATTTGTTAGCGTCTAGGTCACGATTCATGCACAAGGCATTTATGGAACAGTTTCATGCTTCTTTGGCTTCACTTCCACACTACTCCCATTTCCGTTCTCCTTTTCTCTTCTCCAGTTTCAAGGCCGGCACAAACTCCAAAGTAAAAGCTTGGGTCATGTTTGGTGTATTGGACTGTTCGGCCTCTATTTAGGCCCAAAAACTTTTCTTAAACTATAATATATCACATAATCACGTGATCAACAAGGGTAATAATATTAAGTTGAACCTATGTAATAGTCCAATTTAAAAAAATATATATATATATAAATTATTCTTTTTAATAGTTTAATGCACTGTCCTTTTCTAGACTTGTTGGATGGTTTAAAGTTCTTAGTTAAAACAATACATTTATAGAAAGTTAGTGATGGAAGACTGATCAGTGTTTATTAGTTTATCATTTACTTTAAGAATAAAATATTTTATGGCTATACAAGTGGGACTAATTAAATTATTATAATTACAACTTTACATGCAATTCTAATTTTAACTTTGCAAACAATTCTAGTTTTAAAAGAATAATGATTTATGTTTAGAAGAAAACACTTTTTCTGAAATAGTTTATTTAAATGTTTTGTTTGTTGAGAATAACAAGAAAACAAATCATTATTTATGCAATTACTATAAAAGAAAATTAGGACCCTGCATTCATAGCAATTTGCAGAAAATGGAACGGAGTTTATGGCATGTTTTCTTACACTCTCTCGTTAAGTTTAATTCCTAAAAAAATGTCTATTCATGTGGATGGTGCATGTAAAATAACTTTACATGATTACTATAAGAAAATTTTTACCTATTTTGATAATTATTATTTTATTATGATTAATATAATTATTAGTAAATATTAATAATGTTAAAAATAATATTAATAATATGAATAATAATAATGATAATATTAATAACAATATTAATTATAATATTAATACTAACAAATATTAATAGTAGTATTAATAATAATAATAATAATAATAATAATAATAATAATAATAATAATAAAATTGTTATTATTATTGTTATTAATAATAACATTAATATTAATAATAATATTAGTATATAATAATAATAATAAAATTAATAATATTAATGATAATAATAGTTTTAATAATAATAATAATAATAATAATAAAATATTAACAATATTAATGATAATATGAATAATAAAATTAATTATTAATATTACCAAAAAAATCTTTAAGTAAGTATCTATGGATGTAAATTTATAAGTGATCACCGTCTCTCTAAAACCCTTGACTTCTTTTTCCTCTAGTTTCTCTCTAAGCCTCTGCTTCCGTCTCTCATCAATTTCTCAAACGAAACTCACCGTTGGACACGTGACAAAGAACGGAGCAAGTCTACCCGATCAGAATCTTCGTTAGAGTAAGTTCGTTTTCTACTCTCTTCTCTCATAGTCAGTTCTAAGTTTTTGTTTTCTTCTACCTTCTGAGATTGCATGTGGCCTCTGAGTTATCAGACATAGTTTGTCGGTGAGCTCAGTTCCCTAGTATTTTAGTCTGATCATTGATCAAATATCATTTGATGCAGATTCGAGTTCTTGAGGACCTTAGGCTGTTAGGACTGTTAAAGAGAATTTCCACTGTGATTCAGGTAAGGGAAGCTGACTACTTGTTATCTGTTTTGAGCATGAGTATAGGTTAGGGTTTAATCTGTTGGTTTCTATGAAATGCAATTGTGATGGTTCTCTGCTTTTAAATTCTAGTTGTAATTTGATTGTTGCATGTATGATGTGGTTCTATGGAAATTAATGGTACATAAGTAATTTTTTACTCAATTAGTTCATTGAGGCATGTGTAGTAGCTTTGAGGTAGTAGAAATTGCATGATTTACCTGATAGGTTGTTGTTTTCTGCATATCTCGACCAAGCTAGACAATGTCGTCCAAGCGAAGTCACTTGGAAACCTAAGAGGTGCTTTTGGGTCCAATTTCGCCCAAACGAGGATATAGTCGCCCAGGCGAGAATGACCCTGGAACAAGTTTGCTCTCTTTCACATAAGGTATTTACAAGATTATAATCAACATATAACTATATTGAAATTAGTTAAAAAGAAAATAAGTTTCGAAAATAGAAAAAATATTTTTAATAGGTTTTGTATGACCTTGTTAATATATTATATTTTTTAATAATTGATTAAACTGTTCTTATTGAGATTCGAAACAAATCAATTATATCATTTTTTATTGATTAAACTAAAGAATTGGTAAAAGATTATTATCAATTAACATTTTTTATAATCAATTAAATATGTTTTCTACATTTATTACAAAACAACAAATTAAGATCATGATATAAGACATGTTAAAAGAAGGTATTGCTATGCCCAACTCAAGCCCATTTTCTTCAACTATCATCTTTGTTAAAAAGAAAATGACATTTAAGATTTTGTACAAATTACTAAGTCTTGAATGCTATCACCATTAAGGGTAATTTTTTAATATCTATTGTAAGCTCCTTGATGAGATGCTTGGAGCTCAATATATTTCAAAGTTTGATTTAAGATTAGGGAACAATGAGATCTTGGTTAAGGAGAAAGACAAACATAATACTGAATTTAGAACTTATCAAGGATACTATGAGTGGTGGGTTAATAAGCCTTTTGTACATACTAAAGCCCCTACTACCTTTCAAAAGCCTAATGGCTAATGCTTTGAAAGGATTATTAACGAAATTTGTCCTTATTTTTTTTATGACATCTTATTATAGTCTCCCTTGAAATTCTAACTTACAACATTTAGAAGTTGTGCTTCAACTCTTGAAGAAACATAAACTCTTTGTCAAATTATCAAAATATTTTTTTTGCCTACAAGAGATGGATTATTTGGAAGGTAATGTCGCTAGTAAGGGAGTGGTTATGAAACCCAACTAAATCAAAGTAATTAAGGAGTTTCTTGGGTCTTATTAGACATTATAGAAGACTCAACAACGGTTATGAAACCTTGGCAATTCCTTTAACTAATTTGCTTAAGAAGGAGAATTTTCATTATGATCATACCACCACCATTACCTTCCAAGAATTAAAGGTTGATATTACTCATGCTCAGATACTTCTAGATCTTTCTCAGATTTTATTTTAAAACAGATGCAGCTGACTTGGGGGTAGGTGCAATGTTAAGTAATGTAGAAAAAATGAACCTTTATTAGAGAACTCTATGTTATAAAATAAGTTATGGCTAAGTTTAAACAATATCATTTTGATCATAAATTTGTGATTATAACATACAAGAAAAATTTGAAAAATCTGACAAATCAGGCAATCCAAACTCTTAAACAATAAAAATTGTTGAAAAATAAGATGGCCAATGTTTAAGAGGTGGTGAATTGAACAATTTACTCTTTTTCAAAAACTTGAAAGTTTGAATGAGATCTTTTCTGAATCTATGATTACAATGAGAATGCCACACAAAACAGTAGATTGAATTCACAGATAGCTTTTTAAAAATACAGTTCAGTGTATAAAACCAGAAAAAATAACTTGGTAAAATCAGAAACAGCTTGTTAAAAACAATTATGGCAGTTCTGGAAAATTACAATTATCAAGTTAAAAACAAAATTCAACAAGTTGAATTTTTAGTACTGCAGTTGTGTTAAAACTAGTAAAACAGTATGATCAATTTGAATATACTAAGTGTTGAAAAATGTCCCAAAACAGTTTTTGAAATCACTAAATGGTATTATATGATTCTAAGCAAAGGTTAAAGACAATATGAAATACAAATGGTCAAGCCAAGTGATAAACTGCACTGCACCATAGAATTATTAAACCAGTATAAGAGCTAATTCAGGAAATTGAATGATGTAGTAGTATTGAAACTCAAAACTGCAGAATCAGTTACGAGAATAATGAATATAACATATCACACTCAAGATGCTACCAAATGTTCAATCACAACAACCTTATAACACACACAGATTCAATTGATTCAAATTTTATAGAACAGTATAACCATAGGCTAAGAACAACTCCACTTGATTCAAAAATTCCCAATCAAACAGTTAAAGGAAATTTTAGCAGCCTCTATTCACAGAAACAGATCCAACAAATCCAATATCTTCAAGGCAAACTAGTTAAGAACCTAAGTGATTAATACTGCAGTAAAATATAAAGGAATTCAGCACAACATAATAGTTTTTGATCAATTAAAAACGCTGCAGAGAAGAGGATTTTAAAACTGTTAAGAATTTAACAGGTTGTTCTTCAGAATCAACAAGTTGTTCTTGACTATAGAATTGAGTATGACACAAATGCAATTTGAAAAATTAAAAAAGAGAGGGAAAAGAAGATTGCACAGATGTTTTTATACTAGTTCACCCGCTACATGGGCTACGTCCAGTCCCTTGCTACCACTTACAAGGATTTCCACTAATTTAAACAAAGTTTACAAACAAATCACTCTAGAATCCTTCTTGAACCCTACAAGAAGATCTTCTACCCCCTTGTGCAGCTCCCACCGCACAAGATGAACACCCACTGTGTTAATGCAATACACACTGCAGATTTGAATGCAAACACACCAATACAACAATTCAATTTTACAATTCTCTCTATAACAATGCTTAAAATTGTCTATTAAGCCCAAATCAACCAAGAAACTATTCAAGAATTCAATACAATTCAAAAATTCAATTAGGCAGCAACCAAGCACAATCAAAAGCTCAAGGAAGAACACTTATCTTCACTAGAAAGTTGCTGCCATGCCAATTGAATCAAATCCAAGCAAAGCTCCTCTTAAGTATTTGAAATCATGATGAATTTCAAAATCAAAAGCATTTTGTTCTCACAATTGGCTTTCCCTCCAAGAAACTCTCTTGAAAACTCGTTAAAACCTTTTTGAAATTGAAGAAGTTCTGACAAAACGCGCGCAACATCCTTTTAAACACGTGACAACTTAAACTGTCAAAAATTTAACATGTTAATTTTGAAATTTAACATGTTAAATTTGGGTCTACAACACTAATTTTTCTAAAACGTTTTTGAAATGCTATTTTCACTTAACCATGAGTAAGAGTTATGCTAGTACTTGATTGATTGACACAAACTGATGCATGAAAGTCCTAATCCAAGTAAGAACTACCCCAAACCTAAAATCTAGTGTCTTCAAGTGATTTCTTCATAAAATTAGCACTTTAGGATGACCTTCACTAACTCCAACAAAAGTGCCTATGTAAAATTTAAGGTTACAATTTTATTATTGAATACAAGTTGGGGATGAACAATGTAGTAGTCGATATTTTGTCTAGGTCTTTTTTATGGCTTAGTCTTAATAAAGATTGCAACTTATTCAAGTTTTAAAGGATGTCATTGTTGCATGTTCTAAAGTGAAATCCATTGTAGAATTATGTTTGCATAATCAACCTCCTTATCCCAATTATTCAGTTCATGATCAATTGTGTTTTTTAAAAGGTAGATTGGTTATTCCCTCAAATAATATGTTGATTGAACAAATTCTAGGTGAGTAATGTAGTTTAATTATAGGTGGCCATATTGCTTTTAATAAAATCTTTAGTTGAATATGGTATGCATAAAGATATAAAGGATTATATTCAAACTTGTTTGGTTTGTCAACAAGCCAAAAATTGATAACACATTACCTATTGGACCACTACAAGATATGCCAATTCTTGATTAGTTATACGAAGATCTAGTCATGTATTTCGTTACTAGACTTCCTCCATCTTATGGGTACATTGTCATCATCATATTTATTGGTAAGCTATAACAAAATGCTCATTTTAGTACTTTGAAAACAAGTTACACTAGTAGGGGAGCAATTGAAATTTTTTTAAAAACATATAGTGAAGCTTCATGGCCTTTCTTAGACTTTTGTATTGAATAGGGACAACGTTTTTACTAGTCTCTTATGACAACATTTGATCAAATTAAGTGGCACCAAATTGAACATGAGCACTCTATATCATCCATTATTGGATGGATAATAAATGCATGGAGATGTACTTAAGATGCTTTACTTATAATTCCTCAAAAAGATTGGGATAAGTTTTACCTTAGGTTAAATATTGGTATAACATTACTTATAATAACACTAGCATGACTCCATTTAAGTTCGTAAATGGTTTGGACCTTCGTCCTGAAATATGTGCCTTACCTTAGAGATCTTGTTATGGTACAAGAACAATTATTACAAAGGGATGTTGCACTTAGTCACACTTAAAAAGGAATCTACATAAGGCTCAAAAGCATAGGAAAAGGTATGTTGACATGAAGAGAAAACATATTGACTTCACATCCCTAGTAACAACACTCTAAGGCCTTAAAGAAGATTAAAAATTTAGCTTGTTGGACCTTTTCCTACTATTGAGAGGATGGAAAAAGTTGCTTATATATTATTATTTCCTCCAACTTCAAATCTTGTATTCCACTATTCTTAATTAAAATTATATATGGGAGACCATTCCAATCCTTATGTATCATTTCTTATCACTACTAGTGAATTTGTACATGTTATTTCGTCATTGGCCATACTAGAAAAAGTAAGGTCATTCTTCAAGGAGATTTGTGTGTATAACAACATTTGGTTTAGTGTAAAGATCTTCACACAGACAAAACCACTTGGGAAGACCACATAATACTGCAAAAAACATTTTTTGAATTCAACCTTAAGGCCAAGGTTGTTTGTAATGAGAGAAGAATTGTAACAAGTATGGATAGAAGAGGAGCAAATAAGATAGTGGCTAACTTAATTGAGGATGGACACATGGTTGTTAATCCATCAAATGTGAGAAGGTGATGAAAATCCATCCAGAAGACTAAAGTGAAAAATGGATCAAGAGGATGAATAAGAGTTTACAAGGAGTTTATACCTATTTGAGTTTGTTTAGACTTCTAATCAACCATTTTGAGCTTAAATTCAATCTTAAAGAGATCAGTCTAAAGCTTTTGGAGTAAATACAAAACATTTATATGTAAAAATTGTAGAAAGTAGTTTAGGAACTTATTTTGAACCTTACATTTTTGGACGAAATAAAATAAAATTTTAAGTCTCGTATTTGGGTCATACATAGAGTAGGGTTGTAGGAAGTCCAATAAGGGGACTTGGGTACCAAGCTAGGGTAAATAATTTAGCTTGAATGTCAAAATAAGATAAAAAGCTAGGATTGAACACTACCTTTCATGTGAATAGATACCTTTTATCATTTGTTCACCTCTCACTAAAAAGATTTTTAAGTTTAGACTGTAAATTACTCATACCACATGGCAATCATTTGAGAGAATTTTAAAAATTTGTCTCATAAACTAGTTAAAATTAATGTTTTCAGAATAGTTTATTGCTGTCACCATAAGAATCTATTGCTTCACCACACCATCTCCACATGCAACCTCAAATAGAGACGAATTCTTCCTCCACCCCATACCTTCTTCTTACACCTCCATACTTACTGTTAAAAGACAATTATGCCCTTAACTAAAAAATGCAAAGACAAAAATACCCTTCATTGCTATATCTGGTTCACAGCTCGTCCGTTTCGTTCATTTCTCCAAAATCCTCAATTAAACCTTCAAACAAGTCGTAGGTAAGCAATTTTTGATGTTTATTAGCAATTAGTAAGTGGTATTGTTGATTAGAGTAGTTGATTTGGTATTTTGGGGACTATCGATGGTAAACGGGGAGTTTTTCCGATTTGGCAGCATGACAACTGGATGAGCTTCATTCGGTTTTCATTTTGTTTTGGAAATAACAACTGGATGGGGGTGTCATCTAGTTGTCATCTTTTTTGCAAATGACAATCGGATGACATGCTCATCCGGTTCACATTTTTTTCAATTATTTTTAAACTAACAGTACCTTTGTGCATTATGACAAATATGGTGAGAAAACTGTAATTTTGATTAAACTATTCACCTTCTTTTGTACCTACTTTTTTTAAAACTTAATGCAATTAAATTATGACTTCGTTATATGTGTTGTCACCTACCACCACCCAATTAAAATTAATGTACTTAAAAGTAAAAAAGAAATGAAGAGTCTCTTCTTTTACCTCTATATGTTTACTCATCATTCCAATTTCCAATCCCATTTTATATGTGTTGTCACCTACCACCACCCAATTAAAATTAATGTACTTAAAAGTAAAAAAGAAATGAAGAGTCTCTTCTTTTACCTCTATATGTTTACTCATCATTCCAATTTCCAATCCCATTTTAAATAAAGAGTCTCTTCTGCTGCATTTCACGAAGAGTCTATTTGTTTTTCACATTCACTTTTTCTTATTGGGTTTCATTTTAAATTTAATTAAAATAAAAATAAATTAATTTAATTAAGACAAATGAAGAGCCAAAGAAAAGTGTCTTCTGCTACATTTTAGGAAGAGTCTCTTGTTTTGCACGTTCACTCTTTCTGATTAGGTTTTATTTCAAATTCAATTAAAATAAAACTAAATTAATTTAATTAAGGCAAATGAAGAGCTAAAGAATACCATCTTCTTCCCAAGGAATGAGACAACTTGTTAACTTCCTCTGAATATATACAAAGATTATCTATATCTATAACATAGCATTCAAACAACTCATAAAAAAGTAAAAGATAAATAAAAAATCCAAGTTGTGAACAGGATGCTACCCCGTCCGGTTCTCAAAACGTTTTGTGAACCGGACGGGGTGACGTCCGGTTCACAACTTACACACCAGATGACACCCCCCTCTAGTTCATCCAGTTCTCTTTTTTTTAAAGTTGAGAACCGGACAACCAGCCATCCGGTTCTCATTCGACGGACGGGGAAGAAGAAGGTTGGGGCTCTTTAATAAAACAGAGACAACTTAATAATTTTTACAATGTCACTCTTAAAATTAAAATTTGTTATGGATGTATAGGAAGAGAGTATGGAAGTGGAAGAAGAATTCATCAACATATATTAAAAAGGCCCACAACATGCAAAACCACACTTATAAATGGACAAACGTGGATAAGCCCATAATTGATATTTTTTGAATTAAAATAAAAATTTGCTTTTGTTAGGATGAGGTGGCTTATGAATACTTACTATTGAGATTAGTTGATGGGCTATCCAAAACAAAGATCCGTGACAAATAATCTGAAATATAAGAAACAAAAACTACTTTTAAAAAAAAGTTTTTACAGGTTTTTTATCATTTGAAATTGAAAACAAACTGTGAATAAAGAACAAAAATGCTTAAGGCATCAAGAAATGCAGTGTAACTGAATCAGAATTATTTGTCTTATAATGAGTATTTTCTGTAGATTATAAAACAGTGCAGTAAAAAAAGATCCATGTAATAGGAACCAGCCATAAAGGAGTAAAAATAAAATTCCTACAACTTTCTTGTAGGTTTTTATTCGCAGGAATATTTGCAGGCTTTTGTTGTAAATAAATTTTCGTAAAATAAAACTGTAACAAATTTCTATAGATAATTTTCCGCAGAAGTGGATAATTTTCTACAGAAACATTCAAAAGAAATAAATGATTTTATAGTAGTGTCATTGTGGAAAACGAATGAGCCTAAGATTAAGATGTAGTTGATTATTTTTAAGTACTTTTCCTTTATTTTAAAATATTTTATTCTATTACTTGATCGTCTACATTTACGTTTATACTTATATTTACATTTATAATTGAAGAGTAATTTTGCTTAACCTGGTTCAGTAGGTAAGGTGAATAATTTGTGTTAGTTGGATTTGACGCATATTTTAACTTAATTTAAAATAAAATTAAAATTAAAAAAATCTAAATTTAAAATAAAATAACAAAAATAATTATTTTTTTAAACTTAACATAAATGAAATTGAGTTCAGTTTCTAAATATAGTTATTTAATATATAAACTCCAACAATGTATATGTTTTTTAATAAAACAATATTTTTTTAGTTTCTTTTAAATTATAATTATTATTTTTAATACGAATCATCGTATAAATACAATCTTTTCTAAAAGTGACAGGCTTTCAGAGCCGCTGAACCACACATATTTTCCAGCTCAAATTTTGCCATGTTCCTAAAACGCTATTCTATTCTCTTACTTAATAAGAAAATATTCATTAAAAAATAAAAATTTAAATTACACGTGGATTTATGTGGAGTCACTTCTTTAAATTTCTTACTTACAAATAAAAAATACCATCCTTCTTATATAGATAGACACATTCATTATCATTTCATCTCAATTAATTTCTAAAATTTCTTCTTTTGTAAATAGTTTCTATATTAACTTAGGTTAAATTAGTAAAAAAAGTGTCAATCATTTATTTATTTTAAATACCATTCATTTATTAGTTTTGCTTTTGTAAATCGCTTTCCAGAATTAAAAATAATAAAAATTAGAATTAGAAAATATCGAATTAAAAACTTTTTGGTTGTTTATTACCGTTTTCTTAATTATTTTTTAACAAATGAGTGACTGATAGTTAAAATAAATAAAGTAACCCTACCTAGATAGAAACAAATCCCTACCTTTTATACCTTTCTACTTGTTTACTTATATTTTCCTACTTTTTTATTCTTACAAGGATTTTACTTATAAGAAAATAGTTATACTCGTGTTCAGAAATATATTGCTAGCCTGAGTGGAATTTCAATAAAATTCCTTCACTAAAGTCTCATATTAGAACTTTGTGATAAAGAAAAATGGAAAAAGAACACTCTACGAACACTGTTTTGTAAGAGTTTTCAATGAAAAATAGTTATTGATAAAATTAATAAGCATGTGTAGCTGTATTTAGCATACCATTTTTTCACATCTTTCTACATTCTGCTTACACTTGATTTCGTGTTTTTGGACCTTTCTCTTTTGAAAATGAGAAATTGAGATCCACAAGGAATCAGGAAGTGCAGCTGTAAGCGAAGACACCGTAAACGTGCAAGTCTCAGAAATCAATGAATCATTTGATATCACGAATGAATCATCATAGCTTCAATTAGTCAACCTGAAATCTATTCACTTCGGAAGTGGCAAGTACACAAACATTTTCATTCATTATCTCAAAGGGGTGTCACGTAAACGATGGTAATAATTATGTGAATGAACAAAGAACCTTGCCTCGTTCAGTTTCTCCCCGTTAGAGTGCTGTGCATGTTCCTATGATAGTGATTAATGCCTAATTGGCATGGTTCAAGTGTTATCACTGAACAAGAGATAATGAAATGTGTGTTATATCTAACTAGTATAGTTCTGGCGGCTACTCAATGTCAAAACAATTAGTCAATAAATAGTTTTATATTATATCATTAGTTGTAATGAAATCAAGCAAGCAATAGCCCTAGTTTTATTCTCTTTGCATGCATTTGTTGCCATATTCAATACCCTTTGGTTGATGACCAAGTTGCAGCCACTCATATCCTAAACATTTTCTGTGCCATAGCAGTATACTGATATTACTGAATGAGAGCCACAAGTTGGTATATATACATATACTTATGTTATTATCGTAAATTTCCCTTGAAAATGTAGCCTTCTAAAGCAAGAGAGATATTTTAAGATTCTCTGACTAATGGTTTAAAGCAATACCGGGTTTTTTTCTTCAAAAGGGCACGTTTATTTGTATACTATTCTTTTATTCTTACTATTACTAAAGATTTTATCATTTTGCCGATTAAGAGTGTTGTTGTAGTTGAATTTGTGCATCTGAAAACTGAGGGAGGATGTGCATGCATCATAGTTTTTGTTGGCATATGATGTGTCCTAGGTATCAACTGTATATTCATAGATTTCTAGTGCAGTTCAAATATGATGATGGAAATATGGAATGATTAATGGTGAACATGCACTTAATGAAAATGAGGGCCATTTCTTTTTCATTGATTTTCTTACTTGGGGGAGGGTCTATATATGCTAGAAAAGTTTGTATGGTTATTGTGTGGAGTTTTGTTGGTATTATTTGTAGTATTGGTTAGGTTAAGATCCATCATGACCAAATTGGGCTCCACCATGAATTTAGAAACCAGCAAATTTCATTTCTTTTGAGGTTTCATCTCCTCCTTCTTGACCATGTTGAAGCTGAAACGTGACAGTCATAAATGGTAGCTGCTTTATCAGAGAGGCCAATTTTATTCAAGAACTGAAGTGACCCCTGACCTGACGACACCACTTTCTTTTTTGAAAGTTAGGTTTGGGCTTCACCTATTTGTTGATTTAGAATGAGTTCCAAATGCATAGGGTATCATGGTTCCATGTGACTTTTGGAAGATATACCAAGTAGTTGAGATGGGACAGAGATAACTTGAAGAGATATAATTCTAATGGATACTAACAGAGAAATTGTTGTGAAATATATTTGTAATGGAGTACCCCTCCACATTGGCCATGAGATAATGAATAATGCAAGTGATTTTAGCTGGTAACTTCACTAAATATTTATTTGCAAAATGTTGCAAAAATCATTTTTTTATGCTCAATATAAATAAAAATATAACAAAAAGATTAAAATGAGTTAAAGTCTGAAATAAAAACTTTATAAAATTAGCAAAATGTTTTGTGAACTCCAAAAATGGAGCAACATAAAGCCTCTTTTAATTTTTGTATGCCAACATCAAGCTTTGAAGTTAGTCCCAAAAAAGGTTATAGTGTGGTGTATTGTTGCGTTTTACTATTGGTGAGTCTACTGTATGTGTTATGATGACTTTAATTTAGCATGACATATTGGGGTTAGTTGCAAAGAATTTAAAGAGTATGTTTTGATAGGTAAGACTTTTTGGTACTTTATCTAGAATTTAGGAGGGTGGAGAATAAAATAATAAGAGGAAGATAAGAATAATTATATATGCTATCACAAAAGGTTTTCATACTTTGATGTTTAGAAGCTGATATATTAATACTAAAATGAATGGCGTTTACTTTGTTAAGACCAAAGTAGAAGTTTCCTCGGTTGAAATGTTTTCTTTTGCCTGTTCTTCAAATAATGAAACCAAAGAAAATGTAAGGCACTTCTAAAGTTGAATGAGAATTGTAGTTCTAAGTTCAAGAAACTTTAGTTTGATATCCCACGAGTGGTTGAAGCTGTTTGATCCGATTAATGAGTTCATTGATTTACAGCCATTGGAGCATTACAAGTTCATAGTTCCACTTGAAGAAGAAAATGACACAAAAATGATGTCAACATGGAGGCAAAGACTGAGATAAACCATCTATTATGGATGACCCATCTGTCAAATTTGTACAAGGAAGTGGCCCCTCCACATTCATCAAAATAAGGAGCCCTAATGGCAGTCTTAAGGCTAAGGATGTGTTTACTTTTTGTGTGTGCATGTACTATATATGTAATGTGGAGGAAATGGATGAGAGAGTTCGCAAGGAATAGAAAAGATAGATATTTGTAAAAACCAAAAAGTATTGTTGCGCATTGGACAAACGCTCATCTTCCAAAGTTTTCAAATCATGTTTAGGAATAGACAAAGATACTGAGGTAGGGGATGATGCTACTTTCCCTCTTTTGAAAACTTTTTCTTCAATGGCTATCTGTAATATGATTAAACTTTTGAGGGGCTAAATTGAGCAACTTATCTAAAGAGATTCCGACAATATGACTTGACTAGTGTATTATGGGTGATTTATGGACAAGAACCATTTAATATTCTAGTGCATGTCTCATCCCTTCAATGGTCCACATATGTGATGGCAGGATCAATCGTGCATTGTTACAAGCCATGGATTTCAGCTAAAAGCAAAAATGATATTCTAAATCTAAGAGAGACCCTCCTAAGTCCCAATGACGTGTTCACTCTCCAATTGGACAGTTTCTATATGGTGGTGTAAACTTCAGAGGGAAAAATCAAGTCTTGTTAAAATGTTAAAGCAAGTAGAGAGGTTACAATTGATGATTTGATTTCAACTAGTTGTGATTTGAGAGCACATCTGATGAACTGAAGATTAACTTGCTCCTGATCAGATCCCTAAATGGGCCCAAACTCATATAACAGAAATCCCAATGGTCCATTTTCTACAAGAAGAAGACCATCCCTGACAACAGATACAAACAAGATACCACGATTATTCTTGGGTTATAGGTGTCTTACATCAGTGTCAATCTCATCCTGCAGACAACAACGACAGTGAGGCACACCCACACATCAGGTACAAACCCAACAACTTTGGTATCCTGAAACTCTTGGCTGATGTGTACACAACGTGTATTCTACAAATATCCATCTACTCACCTCTAAGGAGATCAAAGTAAGAGAAGAGGATAACAATGTTTGAGAAGGTATTCAATTACAACTTTGTGTTTTCTTAAATGTTAAATCCACCAGATCGATCTATGTGTACTCACTGAACAGGTGGATACAATGCTCAACACTAGTAACTTTTAAGATTAATCGAGATGGAACCATGAAAATGGACATGATTTCTCGGTGAACAGACTGCAGAAGCGATCATTAGTTGAGTTTGTATTAATTTCTTCTCAAAAGAATCGGAAATGTTATGGTGCTTAGAAAGTCAGCATTTTGTCACTGGATAAAGCTTTGTGCTTGCACACATACTGGGGCAGTGTTATCATAATACACATTATTTATAAAGCGGTCGGCGTAGTATACTCCTTTGCACTGAACATGAAAATTCATCTAACTTTCCTCTAAAGTTGCCATTCTGACATGGTCCAATACACATACAAAAATGTGAAACTGGTTCAGTGGGGACTAAGTGAAGATCAATCCTGGAAATAGTGCTTGGAAAGAAAAGAATGCTTGACTGATTATTTAATTTGAGATAAGATAATTGCATAATGAAGTAGCTTATTCCAGTGGTATAGCACACTGAGGACAGCATTCTTTAGTGGTTGACCCCGTGCTTAGATCAGCTACGAAATGTGCTTAACAGACAAAGTTGTAAAACCAAAAACCCTTTATATATAGTAGACTAGGCTTCACCGACCTTACTAATTTTTCCTTCCCCCACCAAGGCACCAACACCACCCACTGCCACTACCAACTAGTTGTTGGCTTCCTTGTTTGTTGTTTTGTAAGTTAGATTCTGCATTCTGGCTCTCCACCATTATTTTTATCAACCTCGTTATCATTATTGATAAATGCATGATTATCTAATATCTTAATGTGCACAAAGGCATTAATGTATCCAAACCCCAAAACCGTACACGTGGCCCACACAACCAAAAGATCAGGTGGGTGGGCCAGACCTTAGATGGGTCTTCACCAACCAGCCCAAAGAATCAACTTTTTAGAACTGCAACTCAATATAATTATTGTAAGCTATTATCAGAGCGTATGTGTGGTTAGTAAACAGTATAATGCATGTGACAACCTGATCGGGTTTGGGATGTGTTGTTGATACTTGTTTATTCACGACCATGCAATTTGATGAAAAATTATTTTAAAAAGCGATGGACTTGATCTGAGGGGTGGCCAGTAGGTAAGATAGGACCATCACAGTGGTCATTCCAACGTATCAGACGGCCATAATTGAAACTAGTGTGACAGTGGAGGGGAATCAATCTACTTGTGGAAGGTCATTATCAATTTGTTTTCTCTTATTTTGTTTTTCTTTTCTCCTAGGGGACAGTGATGGCTACTCGTAAAGAAGAACGAAAGGCAAACAGAAAAAGGATATGGTTAAAAGGCAAAGACAGCTATTGTATGGTAATGACCATCCAGGGGGCTATTCCCACCATGAGCAATAATATGGATAAGCCAAAGCCATGTTATGAGAAGGGAGTGACCGTTTATTTGTTTGGGTTCAGTGTTCCCTGCACAAGGCTCTTATCCTCCCACCAAAGCAATGAGTCAGGGACAAGGAAAGAGAACAGATAATAGCCAATTGTAAGGGGGCCAGTGGCAAGGAGAGACCATTGCGTTCACTCCACTAGCTGCAGTAGCAAATGGATAGACAAAAAAGAGAGCCAAAGCTTTGCTTCCCATCACTTAGTTGCATAGTCAGATCCCACTTTGATGTTATGTTTACTTTTACCACTCTGCCTCATGCCAGATTGAATACCAACAAGAGAGGGAGATGGATTTCTCACCTAATAATGAGAGAGAGAAGAGATAGTCCGTTAGTGGACTTGGCCGCTTTATAACGCAAACGCAGGAGGGGAGACCAGTCATCAAATTATTGGTCCCCCTCACACCCTGTTCAACCCATATAATTTTATTCACATACATACATCACCCAATTATAATATCTATATTCCAAGCACAACCAAATTATTCAGACTTTAGCTAATAAATTATACTTCACTCTCTCCACATAGAGTAATAGGCATTCTAGAGTAATAGGCATGAGAATGGAGAAGGCTTCAGTGAAGCAAGGTAAACTAAGTGATGGAAGTTCAGGACCATCAAACAATCCCTCCCTCTATTCCTTTTTCTGCTAAAAGATATGGATCCTCACGGCGTGTAAATGGAACCCCACGAGAAGAAAGGGGGTCCTGCAACGTGTACTTGAATAACACTTTCCACACAATCAATAGGTCTCACTGTCGATCATTCCACATTCAGAAAACGAAAGATATAGACACAGGATGGTCCATGCATATTCTGGCATTTATTAACCATCTCACAATTGCTAACAATAACAATAAATTCAACAGTCAGGTGCTACAGCAACACATCCGTGAACATAAAATTAAAAAAAAAAAAAAAAAAACATTTGAGATTTGGGAGATAGAGATAGGTTTATATCAGAGTCTGGAGTTTGGATTCTGGCCAGCCAAAGCTTCAACTAACTATCATTTGAATCCAAATAAACAGACTAAGTTCCTTACAAAGTGAATACATTTTTTGCTTCTCTACTTGTAAGATATGATGGATAAGTTAGAGAACATCACCTCTGCAAAACCTCTGATTTGATCCTTCTGAATCTGCTCTCAATGTACCATCTATTAGACCAAGGAAATAAAATAATGCTTACTAAACAATCCTCAGAGCAGCTTCAGCAATCTCTACTTCCCCCTCCTTGGGCAGTTTTTCGTTATGATAAATGAATATAAAGGGAAAAAAATTACATAAACTTAAAATGTGACGATACAACAACATTGAATTCTGCAGGTCTTCTTTCTGAACATCCTTCCCCTACCCCTTCCTATTATTCTATTCCCTCTTCCGATCCTCAGTCCTCTAACATAATAAACAAGGGCAAATGGAGAATTTTTCCCAACCCCCCTCCCCAATAGCAGCTTTGGGGCCTGCCACACTGCAGTCCACACCACGAACAGGAATTGTAAGCTTAACTTGGTTTGCAATGCATATCAGAGAAATCTTCCGGCAGATTTATTTAAAATTCCCTGTTCCATCATGTTTCATCGACCAGCCACCACTGGAAAGAGCTACAATCTTCTTGAATTAAAAAGCAAAATCTATTGCAGGATGTTAACGAATCTTGGAGCATCATCCCGCGGCCCATCAAGTGACCGATACATGTACAATATCTCAATTTCATCACCTGCATTCTCCTCAGCGTTGTTGTTGATGACTTCCAAAACCAGGTTGGGCAATGCTTGTGCAACCTCTTGGCAAGCTTGGCGCGTCAATTTACAGGACGACATCCAGAGGAATCTCATGTTGTAGTAATGATGCAAACCAGATCGCAGAGCTCCATCCCCAAAAGGACTGTCCCTGATTTCAAGCTTCTGCAGATTAGGGCATCCTTCAAGCACATACTTAAGGCCCATGTCGGTGTCCCCAGCAAAGGCAACCGACAGTGTCCTAACCAATTTCCCATACCTCCCAATGTACTCAAAAGCACGATCAGTCAGCAAACCAGACACAGCCAGCCTAGTGAGCTTCTTGCAGTTCATAACAATAGCACCAAAACCCTCATCCATGGGTTCCTGAGTCACAGGATCTGGCCTATAGCGCCCAATAATACACAAACGAAACACCACAAGATCTGGGCAGTTCTTTGACATAGCCACCACAGCCGCATTAGTCATCCTCTGGCAGAAATACAAAATCGATTCCAACTTCCTACAACCCTGCGAAATCGCTTCAAACCCCACCTCAGAGACAGGCCCTTCAGTCTCCTCCCTCGCATCCACAGGAAAAACCCGAAGCTCACGCAAGTCCTTGCAAGTAGCAGCCACTGCCTGAAGCCCTTCATCACATATCGAATCAAGTACCTGCAAAACAACACATGACCCCAAATCTAAATTCAGATTCAAATCCTTAACAATGCAGCCACAACAAAACTCACAATGCCACAACACAACACATACCCAGAATATCTGCAGCTTATGACAGTGGCGAATAACTGCCTTCAACTGAAGCGCGTTAACATCGGCATAGCTCAAATTCAGCGAGGTCAGATTGGCGCAGACGGGATAAATCGCCGGAAGGTAATCCGCCCAAATCTCCCTGAATCCAGAGAGGCAAACCAAGGATCTGCAAGCCTCAAACGCCGCCGTGTAATCCGGTTCCAGTTCCCCGGGCTCAGCGGCACTGAATGAGCCAGTTCCCAGATGAGTAAGCTGCGGGGCTCGAAGCAGCAAACGATGCAGCTGAGCCATGGAAACAAATCGGTTCAAGCGAAGCTTCTTCAAACGAGGCGACCTAGCCACTAAGCTCTCCAAAGCCTCGAAATTAATAGGACACTCAACACAATCAAACACCAGAGACTCCATGTTGGTTTGGCTCTCGGGAAAACAAGAAATCCAATCCACTTCCTCATCGTCCTCAGCCTCCACCACAGATTCCACCAGCTCAAGCACCCTCAGCAGTCTAATCACAACACAACACAACAATGCTCTAAATTAGCAATCAACTAAGGCTGCGTTTGGACAAACAAAATTCCTAGAAAGTAAAACGAACCCAGTTCAAGGGTTTTAGAAAGATTGATTGAGATCTGTACCTGCACTTGGCAGCGACGTTGGCGAGGCCGGGAGTGCCGAAGCCGTCGCAGCAGACGAGGACGAGTTCGCGGAAGCCGGAGAAGGAGTCGGCGAGGAGGGCGAGGTCGGCGTCGGAGACGGTCATGCGTTTGAGATGGAGCTTCTCGAGCCAGGGGTAGGCCTGGGCCAGGGCGGAGGCCCAAGGCGCGAAGTGGGCCCCCCAATCGGGGGGCATCAGATCGAAGTCCGCGAAGCGCGGCTTGCCCTTGACGGTGACGGACTTGACGCGCGTGAAACGCGTGGTGGCGCGGGTCGGGGAGAGCGCGTAGCAGTTCCCGATGAAAAGCTCGGATCGGGTGAGCGCCTCGGCGCGGTACCAGGAGCGGCACACCAATGAGGCGGCGTTGCGGTCGCGGCGCGAGGAGAGGAAGTGGAGGACGTTCTCCAGCACGTTCTCGAGAACCTGGTCCGGGAAGGGAGCCTGCGGCTCCGATGGACCCGACCCGGAACCGGGATCCGGGAAGGCGCCGTAGTTTCGGGTCTTGGAGTTGGAGGAGATTTCGGCGCGCGCCAGATCCAGCAGGGAGGATCGCTGGTCGTCCTCGGAGGGATGGTTGTCTCTCATTTGTTGATGATGTTTGATCTGGGAACTGTGGGTTTGGATTCAAAAGATGGAATCTTTGATTGGTTGAGAGGGTATTGGATTTGTGGGGTTTGATTGGTTAGAGTGGGAATGGGAGAAGGGAAAGTTGGAAATGTGAGAATGAAGGAGAGAGTGTGTGGAAGGTGAGATGATATGGGAGAGAGTGAGAGTGGGGATTTTTTAGTTTAATTGGTCAGAAAACAGGGCCAGGGAGTCACAACAGTAACCTCAGCTGTCTGTGTCTCTGAGCTTTAGCATAGGGATTCTCCATGCCCTCTCTCTTTCATCACAAATATCCAAATACCCTCTCTCTCTATCTCTCTCCTCCTTCATTATTTCACACATTCTATCTTACTTTTTCTTCTTTTCTTATCTTTCCATGCTCTTTCAATTCAGTTTTTCCTTACCATATGGAAAAAATCAATTATTTTTACTTTTTCTAAACTCAAAAGTGTATTTTCTTCTGTATTGGTATGTGTATGAGTGTATAGTCCTTGAGTGTAGTTTTGCTTGAATATAGAATGGATGAGGGATAAAATAAAGTAAAATAAAAAGAAATGATAATTGCATATGCTGAAAATGCTTTACACCAACTCAGATTTTGAAGAAACAGAGTCTTAGCAAGTCACATTATATAATTATAGAGCGCGGAACCACTTTTAGAATACAATTGACTGGACCACCACTTTCAAGGATTATCATCAATTTCCGTTGCGTTAGTCAAGTTTATATATGTGCTGCACTACTCATCACTTTCTTCCATTTTTTTAATTATATTTCCCATCCTCCTTCATCAACAACAACAACAAAACTCACTTCCAAATATACCCATTACTTCTTTTCATGCACTTAATCAATATCAAAATTTGAAAGATTAGAACAAAATTTACAAATTAAGATTGTTTAAATGTGTAAGCAGAAAACTACCAAAAGCTGCGCGTGTTAAATAAATGATACACTCAATAATTTGATGGAGGAAGATCATAAAATATTGGAAGTGAAAAAGCTATCCAAAAGATTTAACTTTAAATAGTTTTCGAAAATGCTTTTTTAAACGGAAGACAATAATAATAATAATAATAATAATAATAATAATAATAATAATAATAATAATAATAATAATAAATAGTAATAGTATCGTCTGTAATTAAAGACGAGGCAAGAAAGCAAACGAAAAAGCAAGGGAGCATATCGTATGTACCAACGTACGTAAGAATGAATTAAACAATATTTAAATCTATAAAGTTGTGTGTATTTAATAGGAAAATGGCTAAGGAAAAAGAAATATGTACATTTAATTTGGAGACATGCACAACAGCATTAACTATGTTTCAAATAACTTTATGGCCATCCATTGTCTTCCACAATAAATTACACATTTATTAATAGCATATTTAGAAGTAATATAATTAATCTTCTTTAATAGAAACTATTATGTCCCACTTTTTTCCAATTTTGACTTTTTTAACACTTCATATTTATTATAACCTATCTTAATAAATCCATACACTTAAGGTCAAGACTAATTAAAATTTTATTTAATGAAAAATAAGTGGAGAAGAATCTAACAATTGTATAATTTACTATAAATTAGGAATACTTAAAATAGAGTCTCCCCCGTCTATTAAAAGAAAATTACGGATCTAGGAATATCCTTTATGTATGAAACTAACATAATTAATATGTTTAAGAGAGAATATCTAATTAAAACATTAAAAAATGTACACATAAAACTATGTAACCAATCAATTTTATTAATTTCGAGATTATTAATTTTATAACATGTTAAAAATATAAATTTTTTCATATAGACTCAATTAGCCTCCACAACATTATTAATGTCTAATAAGGAAGGAACTATTCCTTTATTAGTAAATCCTGAAATAGTAAATTTGACTTTGCCAAAAGTTTTTACAATAAAGTGAAATAGTCAGTGACTTAAAATGGAGATTAGAAGACATATTAACTCTATAAAATCTTAATGAAACAGAGTTAGATACTATGTAGAACTTTATTTTGTTCCATTAAGAAAAACTAGTTATTTAAAATTCCTGGATTCAGTTTGCCCATGGCATCAATAGATAGATCAAGTTTTTCTTTGCATAGAGGAATATTACAATATCTTAGATAAATCTCCACAATTTTTACTCTTGAATATTAACTAGAAGTAAATAATTCTAATATGAGTCTGCAAAAAGACACCTGAGTCACCAACATAGTCAGCTAAATATAATTAAAATCTTTAAAGTAGATAAAAAAAAGGCATTAAAAAATTCGGAGAGAAAAAAAAATTTTGAGACCTTTTTTCAAGAAGAATAATACATTTTAGAATCTAATATTGTGAATTTTTATTTGAGCGAAATTGCTTAGATAACTTAAAAATAAATGTAATCAAATAATAAGAATTATAAAACCGTTAGAATAAGTAAAATTTTCTAATGTTGAAAGTAAAGAAGTGTTAATTTCTCTCTTTAAAATAATAAAATAAAATATAAAAATAACTATATTAAAGTTAAATGTAATATTTCAAATTTATAATACAGCACTTTTTAGTATAATGTCACAAGATAATTTAATTTTTTTTTATTTTAAAATTCGTAATATGTTATATAGCTAAAGCAATATCAAATAACTATTTAATTCATTAAAAATTAAAAAAGTTAAAAGAATTAATATATATATATATATATATATATATATATATATATATATATATATATATATATTAGAATCTAATTGCATTTCACAGTAGTTGAGGAATTAGAAAACAATTATATCTGATAATAATTTTAATCAGAGTAAGTTTTTATAGTTGCTATAAAGACCTCTTATTTTTACTTCTCTGTAAGTTTTTGTCATCAATCTTGGTAAAATTAGTTGAGAAAAGTGATTATCTCAATTTGTTATACTATATACTAAAATTTGGTTATGTTTGGATAACTTGCTTTAGATATCTAGACTTTGGATTATAACACTACTCAGTTTTGGGGAATTGTATTGAAAATAAACATCTCATGTAAGGGAAACTAACAATAAAATCTTTCAACAATGTCCTAGGTTAAAAGATTTGGATGTGAGAGCACTGGTTTTTTAGTAGATACTCAGTATTGGATGTTTAAACTTATCCCAAATTCTGACAATAGAGCATGTGTTAGCCTCTGGTAGGAACATACCTAATGAGTCTTTCGAAAGATGATAGATTGTGTGACCTATATGTTTGATGCATGTGATGTATAGATCTATCTATGGACTATATGATGAATTATATTGACATTTGAAATAAATGGCAATTTGGTATTTTATATATGAAATTTATAAGTCATGTTTATATGTTAAGTATAAATATAATAGTTTAATTCTAGTTATATTTTTGCATGTTGGAATTTTATTTTGATAGATTATTCTTAATTTTGTTGTGTTGTGAACTACGTATTATTTTAGTTTGGATTTTGTGTTGTAATTAATTGTGTTTATATAGGTTACTGGAATGTATAAAAGTATGATCGAACATGTTGTACTTTGTATAAATGTTTAACATATAATACGGATAAGAGTAAAAATGATATGAATTGTTTTATCAGGAATAGTCATCCGTGAAACCATTCATAAGTGTCATAACTAATGTACTTATAGCAGAAACAATCTAATTAGGTATAATTAGTTCAAGTTACTTTAATTAGGTATAATTAGTTCAAGTTACTTTTAAATTTAATGGTATTGGACACTAATTAGTAGAACGCAATTCAAAATCAGTTACTTTATGTTTATATAATGGTTACGATGGACACATTGTAAGGTTTAGATCTCTTTTTCTTTTTTTCAGTTGAATCTTGTTTTCTTAATTTTATATTTTCTATTTACTTATTTAAAGAAATTTTTGTAAAAGGTAATAGGTGTTACAGATTTCATGATAATGAAATTTGATCACTAGTAGAAAAATCACATTTAAAGGCGGGATATTATCGCGGTTAAAAAATAACCGCAATTAAAAATAACGCGGTGACATTTTTGAAATTAAGTGCAACTATACCAATGCAGTTAGAGTAAGAACCGTGATGGTATAGTTGAAAATGAAAAATAACAGGGAGATACCAACGCGGTTGTTTAGAAAACCGCGTTGGTATCTGCAAATTAATTTAAAAATTAATTTACAGTGACATACAAACGCGGTTGTTTAAGCAACCGCGTTTGTATGTGGGATACGAGCGCAGTTCCCCTTAACAACCGCGCTCGTATCCCCTGTTTATATTATGGTGTCGTACTTTCCGCCGGACAACCCTCAGAGGTTCGCTTACGTGCACAAGGTTTTCGGGGCTAGCAACGTGGCCAAGCTTCTCAATGAACTCAGCGCCTCGCAGCGAGACGACGCCGTAAAGTCTCTGGCTTACGAGGCTGAGGCTCGTCTCAGGGACCCCGTCTACGGCTGCGTGGGCCTTATCTCCGTCCTCCAACACAAGCTCAGGCAGATCCGGATGGAACTCAACAATGCAAAGAAGGAACTTGCGACATACATCGGTCCCCAAGCTTTTCAAGGCTTACCAACCCCCATTCTGTAACAGCATCCCAACAACCCTTTTTTCGGTTCCCTCTATGGCAACATGGCGGGCGTCACGACAGCCACTCAAGGTGGGTAGCTGGTGATTCGTGAAGCCCAGTCGCCGTAGCAGCATCAGATCTTGGAGGCCCAACAGTTGGCTGCGGCTGTGGCGGCTAGGGAACAACAGGAGATGTTCAGGAGTTACGAGCATCAACAACAGCAGGATTTTCTACGATTCAGTGGTGGGTTCGATGTGGGTTCGGCTTCTTCTGCTGGTGGGTTCACCCACATACCCGCAGCTGCTGCCTCCGCTTGTCTGTGCCATTTTTCAACGCGATTTTTGAATAACCACGGTTTGTATCTTCAGTATTTTTTATCGTGGCTGGATCAAACGCGGTTGTACAACCGTGTTTGTAAACCTTATACAACCGCGATTAATTATCTTTTTTCTACTAGTGAATGGTTATTAGTGGAAGTAGTCATTAAGAACTAAGGTCCTGTTATTGTCATATGAAAATATAGTGGAAATGAGTTAAATTTGGAAGGTTAGTAGAGATGACGAGACAAAAATTAAAGAAAATGGATATTTAAAAAAATATTATTTAACTCCTATATGTTTTGTTTATGTTATATAAAGTGAGAGATAAAATGAGTATTATATTATTTAAATAATTTATCTCCTATCAAATCGATTAAATTATAAAATTTATAAAAAAAATACTTTTTATGTATTTCTACCTTACTAAACAACTCAATGTTAAATTTTATTTCTTATGTATTATCTTTTCTTAACTTATTTGTTTTTTTTTATTTTCACTATATCTGTTTATTTTTTAAGAAACCTTACAGGGCACAAGTATTGGATTACTGTGAATGTAATATTTTACATTGGATAAAAAATCAATTTAAACAACATGGATCAAAAACCCACAAATACGGGGTTTTGAGTTAAGTATTAATGTGATATGTGATTGGGTCCAACTCATTGGTGAAAGTCTCATTAGTATTTGTTCCCTTTAGATTAGTAATCAATCAAGTAAATTTGAACATCATGTCAATAATGCAATTTCACTATTCAATATTCATCAATCAAATAAATGAGTTTACTTTAGAAAAGAAATTGGAATTTGCTTGTGTTTTTGGAATTATTTGTCCTAATTATGGCACCAAAATGCTTTAAATTAACTGAGCTGCTTATTATTCTTACAAATTCTTTAATTTAGATAACTTGATTTTGTTTGTATGACATAATTTTGTTATAACTAATTTTATAGTTATTTTTCTTTAATTTAGTATTTACATCTGTATAATTTTTAAACGTTTTTTGTATTAATTTTTCTATAACTTTTAGTTCTCTATATATTTATTCTAAAACCTAATGTTGTGATAAAAAAAAACGATAAGTAGATAAAAAAATTATAAACATCAAAATCAACAATTTAACTTTTAATAGATTCTAAAATTAAAATTAACCTAAAAATATCTCATTATGTTTATATTTACAGTGTTGTTATAAGGTCATTTTGCTTACTTATGTGGCTAACACGTGTTGGTCTCTAATATGTTTTTGTTTTTTTTTTTACTAAAATGACGCATTTTTTTATTAATTATCAAAATGAATAAGTTTCAAAAATTACAAAATTTGTTAAGTTTCCTTAAAAAATACAATTTCAAAAGTGTAAAATATATAATTCAAAGCATAATTTCATTTTTCCAGATTTTTTTAATTTTTTTAAAACACCAAAAAACCCTTAAATAGCCACAGTTCGATTCATAAGTAAAAAGTAGGAAAATCTTCCACTTTATGGTGGCTAAATAAGCAATTGTGTTAGCCACCATAACTTTTTTTTTTTAAAAAAAAAATGTATGGAAAAGTATATCATTGAAACATGATGTTCTATATTTTTGAAATCGTTTTAATAAAGATAACTTAATTATTTTTATAACTTTTTAAAAATTTACCTATTTTGTAATTAATGAAAAAATGAAGCATTTTAGTAATAAAGCTTCGTAAGCCCTTAACACATGTTCATAGTATTCCATAGAAAATGCTCATTACAAAAAATAAAATTACCTACAGCTAATATATGTGGGTAAAAGAATATGTGGATAATTAATCATTGATTACTAATGAAAAGAAATTTATTGGAAATCAGCTTACAGGAGCTTTTACTGATAAATGCTGTTTTGTCCATAAGTGTGTTATTGATAAATTAATGTGTGGAAAATTTACTTATGAATTAGGGATAAGTTACTGCCGAATTTGTCCATGAATAAATTATACACAATTTAATCCATGGATAATTTAGATATGAGTAATTTACCACAGAATTTCCCGTTATCTGCGACTTTTGTGGGTAAATCCATTAGAAACCTAAAAAATTATATGTGATTGACTAACCATACAAAAATATACATGTGTATAATATGCAGCAAATAGAGATTAATTTCAACTTAATAAAAAGAGATATCATATCTCAAATAGAAGAAATAAAAATATTTAATAATATTAAGTTCAAACAACATCAATAATAAAAAAAAAAAAACTTAAAAAAATATTTTGACCTAATCGTCATCAAGGGTTAAGTTATACTCCATTCTTTTATTAGGTTAGTTTATTAAATGCTTCTTCGTTGGAATATAAATCTAGAATTGATTATCTTATGCTTTCTAATGTGTCTCTATCAATTACAACAAATGAAATATATTAGTGTTAATGTAAAAGTTAATTTTTACTTTTAGTAAAGGTATTTTAAAAAAATAAGTTAAAGTTCTAAATTATGTTAGTATATAAATTAAAATTTTAATTATTTAGTAATTCATTTTATAAATTTCACAGTTTTTTTTTTAAATTTATTTCTCTCAATCGTCTCTAACTTTTTTTAAAAATTTTGAATTTATTGGTCATCTTTTCTCACTTAGAAACCACTTTGTAGAAGATAAAATAGTTTAGAAGAATGTAAGATAATCTCTATGGATAAATTTTGTTTTAAATTAAGTTTTCTTTCTTCTTAGTTATATGGTTACTCTTTTTCTTTGTATTTGCATGTGTGGATTGGACGCTTTTAATATGAAATTTGAGCCAATTAGATTAATCTCTGCTAATTGAGGATTATAATGATATATGTTGTTTGTGAAATAGGTTGTTTAGGAATAAGTACTTAATCTTTGGATTCTCTTTTTTGTGAAGCTTTGGATGTAAGGTAAGGTGAATGAATATATTTAATTCAATTAAGTTGTTTTGGATTTGTGTATGTAAGTAGAGAATATGATAATCTTGAGGATAGTGAGGTTAGGTTGGTATGAAAATAATGTTTTATTAATTTTGAAGTTGAAATTGGTATTTATTTGAATGAGTTGTCTTTGGTTTGAAATTACATTTCTTTGAAATTTGGTCATAAATTGGTTATTGCACTCATTAAAGGTTTTATGATTACTTGTAAAATCACAAAAAAAGTTATTAGATTATGAAATTTGGAGTAGGATTAGAATCTAAAAGTATGTGCTAGTTTTGAGAAGGCTTGAAACTGTATTTAAACTAATTTGATATATGACAATGTGAAAATTATTGTAAGATGTTATCTTCATATATATATATATATATATATATATATATATATATATATATATATATATATATATATATATATATATATATATATATGTGTGTGTGTGTGAAATTGTTGATAAAAAAAATGTGATGTTTAAATAGAAATTTATGTAGTTCAAAAGTGGTAAATTTATGTAAGAAATTAAAATGTTGGTTTTTTTAGAACTTGAGCTTTTGAGTAGTCAATCTGAGTTAGAAATATTTTATTTTACGATAAGACTTATAAAATTATTTATATTTGAGTTATATTATTGAAATGATTTGGAATTTTTTAAATTTACTATAATGCTTTGAGATATATTGTTTTGATTGCTCAAAGACTTCAATTTTATAGTATTTTCACTCAAAGTCAAAATCTAAATTAGACAAGATTATATTTTTGACTTGATTCTTGTTTATGCGAGGAATGTTCAAATGAAAATCAAAGCAAGACAAGATTGTTCGTTTGGCATAACAAAAATCAAAGCGAGCAAAATTTTATTTCTTTTTATTAGTATTTTTAACTCAAGTGAAAATTCAAACTAGACATTAACCTTTTCATGTTTAATTTTTCCTTAAAGCAATATTTTAGTGCTTGAGTGCCTTATAAATGAAGTTGAATTGTAATTATAATTATTAAGTGTGGTAGCAGCTTGTGATATATTGATGATGCATTTGTTTAGGTTGTGTACAGATACCTTGGTGACATTGTGAACAAAATGTTAAATATATAGTATGAAGTTCTATTCCATGTTAGAACTAGTAAGAAAATACCTCTATGGTATTGTCAACATAGAAAAAAATGATTTGAAATGCGATTGTATGATATATACCATGTGGTATATGTGGATGTCCAATGTGGTATTTTGACCCTTATGAGTGTGTTGTCTTTCGTAAATGTATTTGCACGTTTTGGATGTTTGATGAGAATACCTAATGATATTGTGTAATATTCAACACGAAACACATTAAGAAAAAAAGATATTCTGACTTCAATATGATCTAATCACATGGATAAGACATTATGTGGTGAGAAGCTGAAAAATATTTTTATATTACTACTTTATGTAATATATGCAAGTAATTACCATGACATAAAATTATGAGATGGTTTTTATTGGTGGTGGTTTCGATGATTTAAGTATTAGTATTTATTGGAACATACTCAATACAAGTTTTTTTGAAAGATATAAAGTGTAGCAAATTAATTCGATTTATTGATATGCACTTGAAAATTCCTATATATTTGACGGAAGTGAGTTGCAATTTGTTGTATTTATTATCTGATGTGAAAATACATGAAATATATGTTGAGATGTAGTTGTGTTCTTTAAGTGATTTTATATTCACCTGAGTGTGAGTATAAAATAATAATTGTTTCAAAATTTATGTTTATTAAGAAAGTTTAAGTATGTGTGATTTGAAATGATACAATCTTATTTAATATAGGAGTTATTGTCTTTGTGGATAGTAACATAAAGAAAGCATCTAACTAAAAAAAGAATATTTTTTATTTCTAATTTTAAAACTATTTATATATTTTGTAGAAAATTTTATTTTTATATAGTTTAGAAACGTAGCATATTTTATATTATAAACTATAATAATCATATGTTTTGGTGCATTACATAAAATAATTCGTCTTTCAATATAAGCAAATTATAAAGCATATGTCTAAATAACATTATGTACCTAAAATACCTAATCTTAGTTACTAAAATTTTGAACTATTTAAAGATCATTTATACAACTCAAAAGACCAAGTAACACCCACAAAGTTCTATAACACCCCAAAATAACATGTATAAAACTAAACATTCTACTAATCATCATTAAAATTCATCAACATACAATAATCCTTTAAATTAAAGTATTTAAAAATTCTACCTTCAGAATTCTACTAAAACATAATTACAAATTATCTCCAAATTATTTTTCAAATTTAGCTTATGCCTAAAAGCACCAGTCATTCCAAATGATCCTCCACAGATCCATCTGCAACACCATCTGCTCCCGTGCCAAAAACACGATCATTGCAAACAGATATCAAAACACAAGTACAACAAAACAAAGGGTAAGCTAACCAAAATTTTAATAATACTTGAGTATTTCAATTCAAACACAAATATTAACACCACTCAAGTCTTTCATTCAGTTACATGCACCATCACAATATAAGACACTGACACACTATAAACTTGACTCTACTTCCGGAAGACTCGTGCATTGAA